>OJTT01000244.1_pt1 | contig 16330 bp, 16 predicted proteins | sample 1599761 | NCBI WGS metagenome assembly OJTT01 (sample SAMN04436872, study PRJEB24849) | human gut metagenome | biome: human gut; feature: NICU; material: stool | host: Homo sapiens | place: USA: Saint Louis, MO | collected 2011-09-04 | reverse complement strand
CCTTTGAATAAGACAAAAGGCTGCCTCATCGCTAACTTTGCAACAGTGCCGTCCAACAACGTGGCACCGGGCAGCGCATCGACCAACAGGTCGAGGTCGCTGCCATCCCGGTCGGTGCCATGCAGCACCGAGCCGAAGACGCGCGGGTTCGCGGCGCGAAAGCGGCCTACCGCTTCACGCACTGCGCTTCGCTTCATGTCAAGCACAACAGACGGTCGCATGCGCATCCTTTCTTATCGAAACTCGTTGAGATGATATGCAATCAAGAATAGAATTTCAAGAACTATTTTCGAGAATCGCAATGCCTTGATTCCCGTGCCGCGCTGTCGTTTTCAGAAGACGGCTGCACTGAACGTCAGAAGCCGACTGCACTATAGCAGCGGAGGGGTTGGATCCATCAGGCAACGACGGGCTGCTGCCGGCCAATAGCCGACAATGACGACACTGGAAATCCCCGCCTGTGAGCGTCGGCTCAGGGCGGGACAGCGTCATCCAGCTACCTGCGCCACTGACTCAGCCTTGTCCAGCCGGCCGCGCCGCACGAACAGACTGACCAGCCGTTGACGGATCGCCACCTGGAGTTCCGCCAGTTGTTCCGGCGTGATGCGAATTTCACCCGCTCGACGAGCGCAACACCGGCGCCGCCTACGCCAAGAACCGGCGAATCGAACTCAAACTCACGAACCGCTGAGCGCCGCGTCACCGCGCTGCTGCGCCAGCCAGTCGCGCGGGGCGCAGCCCATGCGCACGCGGAAGGCGCGCGCCAGAGCGTTCGGGCTGCCGTAGCCGACGCGGTCGGCCACCACCGCCACCGGCCGCCCCTGCTTGAGCAGGGTGCAACTGACGTTCATCCGCCAGTCGGCCAGATAGTCGCCCGGCGTGACGCCCACCGCGTCCTTGAACGCGGCGGCGAAGCGCGCGCGTGACATGCCCGCCTTCGCCGCCAGCGCCTCGAGCGACCACGCGGTCTGCGGCGCATCGTGCATGGCGGTTATGGCGCGCGCGAGTTTCGGGTCGGCCAGGCCCGCCAGCAGTCCGGTGGCGCCAAGCCGCCCATCCATCAGATAACGCAGCAACTGGATCAGTAGCAACTCGCACAAGCGGTCGATGGCGGCCTGCCGACCGCACTGGTCGCGCTCGGCTTCGGCAAACAGCAACTCTAGCGTCGGCCCGAGGCCGGGCAAGTCCGCCAACGGAATCAGCAGCATCGACGGCAAGGCCATGGCCAACGGATTGCCCGTCGAAGCGCCCAGGTCGACCTCCGCACACAACTGCTCAGCGGTATCGCCGGGGGCGGCGACAAAACGATGCGACGCCACGCGCGGATAAAACAGCAGGCTCGGCTCGGTAACCAGCAGATCTTCATGCACGGGCGAACGCGCCGTAATCGGGCCGCGCCGCACCAGATGGATATAGCCATGCGGCGCCGCGTAATGATGCTGCCCACAGAAGGCGCCGCTGTGAAAAACGCGCGCCGAAAGCGAGTAGTGCCGGAGCAAGCCGGCCAGTCGATCCGCCATTCCACTCTCCATATAAGACGATAGGTTACGTATTTGATACTTTACGTGCCATATCGTACCAAACAAAGGGCGATCATGCCCACGTGCTCTTGCACCTCACCCACTACGGAGATAGACATGACCCAAATCGCCCCCCTGACCATCGACACCGCTGACGCCGCTACCGCTGCCACACTCAAGGCCGTCAAAGCCAAGCTTGGCATGGTGCCGAACCTGTTCGCCACGCTGGCCCACGCGCCGGCGGCGCTCAATGGCTACCTCGGCTTGTCCGAAACGCTGGGCACCGGCCGCCTGAATGCCTCCCAGCGCGAGATCGTTGCGCTCGCTGCCGGTCAAGCCAATCGCTGCCAGTATTGCCTGAGCGCACACACCCTGATCGGCAAAGGTGCCGGACTGTCGGCAGAGGCCATCGCCGCGGCCCGCACCGGCCAGGCGGCCAACGCACTTGACGATGCAATCGCCGGCTTTGCCCGCGCGCTGGTCGAGCAACGCGGCGTGGTGTCGGCCGACGCCATGGCCAACTACCGCCGCGCGGGGCTCGACGACGGCCTGATACTGGAAGTGATCGCCAACGTCGCGCTGAACACGCTCACCAACTACACCAACCACATCGCCGACCCCACGGTGGATTTCCCCGTGGTCGCCGTCTGATCTCCATAGGCATATAAGGAGAACACGATGAAAATCGCACTCACCGGCGCTCTGCTCGCCAGCGCCCTCGTCCTGCCACTGGCCGTCACGGCCGGCGACTAAAGGCCTCGGCCGAGCACTACCGCAAGACCGGCAAGTTCTTGGACGGCGCCACGCTGGTGAAAGAGATCCGCAAGCTCGAAACCAGCGCCATGACCACTGGCAACCCTGTGGTCTGGGGTTCCGATGCGGCCGTGTGGTTCGTGATGGTCAAGGACGCCAAAGGCCGTTTCGCCAGCAACCCCTTGTGGGGCGACGGCTGGGGCTGGGCGCTGTTCAAGGCCGACGCCCCCGCCAAGAATGTCGCCGTCAGCTACGAAGCCGACTGCATGGGCTGCCATGTGCCGGCGGCCAAGACCGACCGCGTATTCATCCAGGGCTATCCGACACTGACCCAGCACTGACTTGCTGCCGGGTTACGCTTCGCGCAGGATGGCACCTCCGTCCTGCGCGAGCCACCCTTTCCGGAAGCGCGCCATGCCGACACTCGACGCCTTTCTGACCGACGTCCGCGCCTGCACGCGCTGCGCACCGCATCTGCCACACGGCGTGCAGCCGGTCTTCCAGTTTCACCCGAGTGCGCCCATCCTCATCGCCGGCCAAGCACCGGGGGCCCGGGTCCATGCCTCAGGCGTGCCCTTCGACGACGCCAGCGGCGCGCGTCTGCGCGCCTGGCTGGGCGTGGACCGCGACACCTTCTACGACCCTACCCGCATCGCCATTCTGCCCATGGGCTTCTGTTATCCGGGCACCGGCAAAAGCGGTGACCTGCCGCTACGCCCGGAGTGCGCCCCCCGCCTGGCGCGAAGCCTTCATGCAGCGTTTCGAGCGCCTGTCGCTGGTCATCGTGCTGGGCAGCTACGCCATGGACTACCACCTCGGTACTGGCAAGACGCCGCTCACCCGGGTGGTCGAAGCCTGGCGCGAGCACTGGCCGCAAGCGTTCCCCCTGCCTCACCCTAGCCCGCGCAACAATCGCTGGCTGGTGCGCAACCCCTGGTTCCAACAAGGAAGCAGCGGCGCGGTATGTTCGCCGGCCTCAAGCTCAATGCGCGTCCTGCCCCCTCACAGGAGCGCACAGAGCGGCCGGAAAGGGAAGGGAGCTTGCGGCAGGCGCCTGCGCCCGACCGGCTGGCCGAGCGGGCGCGGGGGCAGTCGCCGCTTGAGGCCGCCGTTGACCGCTATTCGCGGGCCTATCAGTCGATCGACCAGCACCGGCGCGAGGGCTTGCCGGTCCTCGACATGCAGCGGCAGGAAATAGGCGATGCCGGCCGGCAGCTCGACCAGGTGCAGGGCGGCATGAAAGATTTGCTGCGCTCGACGTTGCAAAACGACCCGGCGACGGTGCGCGCCATGACCGAGCTTTCCGGCCGGGAGCGTGTCGCGCAGGTTATCGACGGGATGAAGCGCGAAAACGCGGCGCTGCAAGACCCGAATATCAGGGCCGAGCGGTTCGTTGAACGCTGGCAGGAGCTACAGGGCCAGCGCCGGGAGCTTCGCGGCTGGCAGCACGACGATGCCCGCGCCAAGGTCGAAAGCCAGATGAACGGCATGACCAAGAGCCTTGAGCGTGACCCGCAGGTAGATTCCATCCTGCGCAATCGCCGTCAGGAACTCGGAATCGGGCAGCAGCAGCGCCGGGGGCAGAGCATCGCCCACGAGCTGCAAGAGGAAATGTCACGCAGCCGGCAACTTAGCCGGGGCATCGGTTTGGGAAGGTAGGCACGGAGAATATGGCGGAGCTGGACGACGACAGGGAAGGAATCGAGCCGGAAGCACTGGACGAGGACGCCGGCGACCCGGCCGCCGCGTTCGACGCGCTCCGGCGCACGATCGAGACGCAGGGCGCGCAGATCGGCGCGGAAATGACCGTGATGCGGCGCGGGCTGGAAGCGGCTTTCGACCAGCTCGAAAAGATCGAGCCGGCGCAGGACTACAAGCCCCAGCTCGCCCAGCTCGTGCAGGCGCTCGACAATGTTGCGGAGCGGCTGCACGGCGTAGAGCAATCGCCTATTCTCCGGCAGGGTGCGACACACTATGCGGCGCTCCTCGAGCGCAGCGGCGAGGCCCTGATACGCACCGCCGCGCAGCAGCTCGAGCGGCAGGCGTCCGACCTCGAGCGCGCCGGCCGGAACCTCGCCGCTCATACGAAAAGCGCCTACGACCGGAAAAGTCAGGATTTCCGCATATGGATGGCCGGCCTTGTCGGGCTGTTCGTCGGCATATTCCTGATTTTGCTGTTGCCGCGTTTCCTGCCCTTCTCGGCCGACACCCATGTTGCGGCGACCGTCATAGGTCAGGACCGATGGAACGCCGGCGTCACCATGATGCGGGTGGCCGATCCCCGAAGCTGGCGCGGCGTGGCCGATTCCTCGCAGCTCGTGCGCGACAATGCCGAGGCGATCGGGCAATGCGCCGAGGCCGCGCGCACGGCCGGTTCAGATCAGCAATGCACCATCACCGTGAAAGCGCCGGCAGCACCGGCGCAGTAGGGTTGTGGGGGGACACCAGTTATTTCGGGAGGTTTTCTTCCGCCTCAACAGGTCCGGCGGCCATCGCGACGAGGCGCGCCGCGATACGCTTGCGCAGTTGCTCGGGGAGCGGGCGCGACGACAGCGCCTCGTGAATCCACAGCCCATCGGCGGCAAGGCGCGAAATGAACCTGTCCAACTCGGCAGCGTCGTTTCCAATCGGCGCAGGAGGTGCCCAGCGGTCGATGACCTGTTGCCACAGATCGCCAAGCTGCCGATTGTCGGAGCTTTCCAGTATGAGCAGCAGTTCGACCCGCCGGGCAGCTCTTGCGCAGGTGTTGATGTAGGCGGCGTGTCGTTCGGCGTCTGTCGCCCTGTCCGAGGTGTTGCCGGCGCTCGCTTCCAGCTCCTGTTCCCATGAGCGAGTCAGATGCTCATGGGTGGCGAGGATCAGGGCTTCGCGCGACGGGAAATGATACAGAAGGCCGGCGCGTGTCATGCCGGTTTCGAGCGCTACGGCGTCGAGGGTGACGGCGGTGAGGCCGTCACGCTCGATGATGCTCACAATGGCTTCAAGCACTTCGAGGCGCTTGCTGGCTCTCGCCATGTCGGCTTCCTTAGTGTTGTGTGGGATAGGCTGACGATTGCGAGCCGGGACCGTAGCGCCGCAACAGGATGCCGGTGATCAGGGCACCCACGGCCAGAACACCCGCCGCCACGTACATGACGACCGTATAGGCGTGGTCGAATGCGATTCCTGCCGCTTGACGCACGACAACACCATCGGCCCCCGCCTCGTTGGCAAAGACCAGCGCCGACGCCATGCTGTCGCGGGCCGCTTCCGAGGTTCCGGCGGGGAACACGACGTTGACCGTATAGAGGTAGGCCAAAAGACTTCCGAGAATTGTGACAGCGAACAGACTGCCAAACTCGTAGGACACTTCCTCGACCGACGACGCCATGCCGGCGCGATGCACAGGCACATTGCCCACAATAGCCGTTGATGCCACCGACATTGTTGCACCTACGCCGGCACCGGTCAGCGCCAGACCGGCGATCAGCCAGCCAAGGCCATGAGTGATGCCCCATGTCGCAAGCAGGACCGCCAGCGATCCCGCCGCAAGCCCGCCAGCTATAAGGATACGTAGGCCAATACGATGCAGGAATGCACCACCGAGCAGCGCAGTCGGCAATGATCCGAGCGCCGCCGCCGAAACCAGCATCCCGGCTTCCAGCGGCGTGAAGCCCGCAACGAGCTGGAAGCGTTGCGTCGTAGCAAGCTCAACACCGCCGATGGCGAACAGGGAGAACGCGGCCGCTAGAACGCCCGATGTGAACGCGGCATTGCGGAAGATCGAGAAGTCGAGCAGCGGGAACGGCAGGCGCAGTTGCCGGCGGACGAACAGCGCTCCGGCGAGGATGGCAACCAGCAGCGAAATAGCGGGGACGGCCCACGACTGCCCGGCATGGGCAGATTCCTTGATCGCGATCACAAAAGCCGACAGCGCCACCAATGCCTGAAACGACGACACCACGTCCCAAGGCTTGGTCGCATCGCCGGCCACCTTCGGCGCAACGATCAGCGCCGAAATGAAGGCAGCGACCACTACCGGCACATTGATGAGGAACACCGACCCCCACCAGAAATGGCCGAGCAGAAAACCGCCGATGATCGGTCCGAGCGCAGCGCCGACGACCGACAACGACCCCCAGATCGCAATGGCGATGTTGCGTTCCCGGTCATCCTCGAAGGTGACGCGGATGAGGGCGAGTGTCGCGGGCATCATCGCCGCCGCGCCGACCGCCAGAAAGGCCCGCGCCCCGATCAGGATTTCCGCTGTAGGCGAATAGGCCGCCACAATCGACGCGACACCGAACAGCACGAGGCCGATGAGGAACATGCGCCGGTGACCGATCCTGTCACCCAGCGTCCCGGTGCCGAGCAGCAGGCCGGCCATGACGAGGGGGTATGCGTTGATGATCCACAACCCTTGCGTTGCCGTCGCGCCAAGCTCGCGCGTCAGGGTAGGCAGGGCCGTGTAGAGGACCGAATTGTCCAGAACGATAAGCAGGAGACCGGCGGCGACGGTCACCAGAAGAACCCAGCGGTTCGAGTGGGCGGCAGGCATGATAGCACCATTCAGTGAGAGTAGCCAAACTTTACAGACAAGTTAGTAAAGTATCAAGCGCCTGCCCGTGAGGAACTTCAGACAATGGCCGACAGCGGGGCTTCGCATTCCGGGGCGCGATCAATTTGTCGCGAAATTCCTGATTTTTGCGACAAAATCGCCGGCGCTGATTTTGCAGGGAAAAATCTGTCGCAAAAATCAGGTGCGAAAGTCAAACTTGTGCGACTGACTTTCGCGACACGTCGCGGCCCGGATTCCGCGCCGCTGCTGTCGTTTTCAGAAGACGGCTGCACTGAACGTCAGAAGCCGACTGCACTATAGCAGCGGAGGGGTTGGATCCATCAGGCAACGACGGGCTGCTGCCGGCCAATAGCCGACAATGACGACACTGGAAATCCCCGCCTGTGAGCGTCGGCTCAGGGCGGGACAGCGTCATCCAGCTACCTGCGCCACTGACTCAGCCTTGTCCAGCCGGCCGCGCCGCACGAACAGACTGACCAGCCGTTGACGGATCGCCACCTGGAGTTCCGCCAGTTGTTCCGGCGTGATGCGAATTTCACCCGCTCGACGAGCGCAACACCGGCGCCGCCTACGCCAAGAACCGGCGAATCGAACTCAAACTCACGAACCGCTGAGCGCCGCGTCACCGCGCTGCTGCGCCAGCCAGTCGCGCGGGGCGCAGCCCATGCGCACGCGGAAGGCGCGCGCCAGAGCGTTCGGGCTGCCGTAGCCGACGCGGTCGGCCACCACCGCCACCGGCCGCCCCTGCTTGAGCAGGGTGCAACTGACGTTCATCCGCCAGTCGGCCAGATAGTCGCCCGGCGTGACGCCCACCGCGTCCTTGAACGCGGCGGCGAAGCGCGCGCGTGACATGCCCGCCTTCGCCGCCAGCGCCTCGAGCGACCACGCGGTCTGCGGCGCATCGTGCATGGCGGTTATGGCGCGCGCGAGTTTCGGGTCGGCCAGGCCCGCCAGCAGTCCGGTGGCGCCAAGCCGCCCATCCATCAGATAACGCAGCAACTGGATCAGTAGCAACTCGCACAAGCGGTCGATGGCGGCCTGCCGACCGCACTGGTCGCGCTCGGCTTCGGCAAACAGCAACTCTAGCGTCGGCCCGAGGCCGGGCAAGTCCGCCAACGGAATCAGCAGCATCGACGGCAAGGCCATGGCCAACGGATTGCCCGTCGAAGCGCCCAGGTCGACCTCCGCACACAACTGCTCAGCGGTATCGCCGGGGGCGGCGACAAAACGATGCGACGCCACGCGCGGATAAAACAGCAGGCTCGGCTCGGTAACCAGCAGATCTTCATGCACGGGCGAACGCGCCGTAATCGGGCCGCGCCGCACCAGATGGATATAGCCATGCGGCGCCGCGTAATGATGCTGCCCACAGAAGGCGCCGCTGTGAAAAACGCGCGCCGAAAGCGAGTAGTGCCGGAGCAAGCCGGCCAGTCGATCCGCCATTCCACTCTCCATATAAGACGATAGGTTACGTATTTGATACTTTACGTGCCATATCGTACCAAACAAAGGGCGATCATGCCCACGTGCTCTTGCACCTCACCCACTACGGAGATAGACATGACCCAAATCGCCCCCCTGACCATCGACACCGCTGACGCCGCTACCGCTGCCACACTCAAGGCCGTCAAAGCCAAGCTTGGCATGGTGCCGAACCTGTTCGCCACGCTGGCCCACGCGCCGGCGGCGCTCAATGGCTACCTCGGCTTGTCCGAAACGCTGGGCACCGGCCGCCTGAATGCCTCCCAGCGCGAGATCGTTGCGCTCGCTGCCGGTCAAGCCAATCGCTGCCAGTATTGCCTGAGCGCACACACCCTGATCGGCAAAGGTGCCGGACTGTCGGCAGAGGCCATCGCCGCGGCCCGCACCGGCCAGGCGGCCAACGCACTTGACGATGCAATCGCCGGCTTTGCCCGCGCGCTGGTCGAGCAACGCGGCGTGGTGTCGGCCGACGCCATGGCCAACTACCGCCGCGCGGGGCTCGACGACGGCCTGATACTGGAAGTGATCGCCAACGTCGCGCTGAACACGCTCACCAACTACACCAACCACATCGCCGACCCCACGGTGGATTTCCCCGTGGTCGCCGTCTGATCTCCATAGGCATATAAGGAGAACACGATGAAAATCGCACTCACCGGCGCTCTGCTCGCCAGCGCCCTCGTCCTGCCACTGGCCGTCACGGCCGGCGACTAAAGGCCTCGGCCGAGCACTACCGCAAGACCGGCAAGTTCTTGGACGGCGCCACTCATTGGCAGCGGCGGGGCCGCGATGGCGGCGGCGCTGAAGGCCGTCGAGCAAGGCGCGACGGTCACGCTGATCGAACGCGGCACCATCGGCGGCACCTGCGTCAATATCGGCTGTGTGCCGTCCAAGATCATGATCCGCGCTGCCCATATTGCCCATCTGCGCCGGGAAAGTCCGTTCGACGGCGGTATTGCGGCAACTGTGCCTGCGATTGACCGCAGCAAACTGCTGGCCCAGCAGCAGGCCCGTGTCGATGAACTGCGGCACGCCAAATACGAAGGCATCCTGGACGGCAATCCAGCCATCACCGTTTTGCACGGTGAAGCGCGTTTCAAGGACGACCAGAGCCTGGTCGTCCGTTTGAACGAGGGTGGCGAGCGCGAGGTAACGTTCGACCGCTGCCTGGTCGCCACCGGTGCCAGTCCGGCCGTGCCGCCGATTCCGGGCCTGAAAGAGTCACCCTACTGGACTTCCACCGAAGCGCTTGTCAGCGACACCATTCCCGCACGCCTGGCCGTGATCGGTTCGTCGGTGGTGGCGTTGGAACTGGCGCAAGCCTTTGCCCGGCTCGGCAGCCAGGTCACGATCCTGGCACGCAGCACCTTGTTCTTCCGGGAAGACCCGGCCATCGGCGAGGCCGTGACAGCCGCTTTCCGCGCCGAGGGCATCGAGGTGCTGGAGCACACGCAAGCCAGCCAGGTCGCCCATGTGAACGGCGAATTCGTGCTGACCACCGGACACGGTGAATTGCGCGCTGACAAGTTGCTGGTTGCCACCGGTCGGGCACCGAATACGCGCAGCCTCGCGCTGGACGCGGCGGGGGTCACTGTCAATGCGCAAGGGGCCATCGTTATCGACCAAGGCATGCGCACGAGCAACCCGAACATCTACGCGGCCGGCGACTGCACCGACCAGCCGCAGTTCGTCTACGTGGCAGCGGCCGCCGGCACCCGTGCCGCGATCAACATGACCGGCGGCGACGCAGCCCTCAATCTGACCGCGATGCCGGCAGTGGTGTTCACCGACCCGCAAGTCGCCACCGTGGGCTACAGCGAGGCGGAAGCGCACCACGATGGCATCGAGACCGACAGTCGCACGCTGACACTCGACAACGTTCCGCGAGCGCTTGCCAACTTCGACACACGCGGCTTCATCAAGCTGGTCATCGAGGAAGGTAGCGGACGGCTCATCGGCGTGCAGGCGGTGGCCCCGGAAGCGGGCGAACTGATCCAGACGGCGGTGCTCGCCATCCGCAACCGCATGACGGTGCAGGAACTGGCCGACCAGTTGTTCCCCTACCTGACAATGGTCGAGGGGTTGAAGCTTGCGGCGCAGACCTTCAACAAGGACGTGAAGCAGCTTTCCTGCTGCGCTGGATAAAAAAAGGAGGTTTTCAATGAGCGCCTACACCGTGTCCCGGCTGGCCCTTGATGCCGGGGTGAGCGTGCATATCGTGCGCGACTACCTGCTGCGCGGATTGCTGCGTCCGGTGGCGTGCACCCCGGGCGGCTATGGCCTGTTCGATGATGCCGCCTTGCAACGGCTGTGCTTCGTGCGGGCGGCCTTCGAGGCGGGCATCGGCCTGGACGCGCTGGCGCGGCTGTGCCGGGCGCTGGATGCTGCGGACGGCGATGAAGCGGCCGCGCAGCTTGCCGTTCTGCGCCAGTTCGTCGAGCGTCGGCGCGAAGCGTTGGCCGATCTGGAGGTGCAGTTGGCCACCATGCCGACCGAGCCGGCACAGCACGCGGAGAGTCTGCCATGAACAGCCCCGAGCGCTTGCCGTCCGAGACGCACAAACCGATCACCGGCTACCTGTGGGGCGCGCTGGCCGTGCTCACCTGTCCCTGCCATTTGCCGATTCTCGCCATTGTGCTGGCCGGCACGACGGCCGGCGCGTTCATCGGAGAGTACTGGGGTATCGCAGCCCTCACGCTGACCGGTTTGTTCGTCCTGTCTGTGACACGACTGCTGCGGGCCTTCAAAGATCGATCATGAGCGCTTCCCATTGAGACAAACCACGCTGTCGCTACGTTGCCTCATGCCGGCATCAAATTCGGCTGAGTAGCTTCTCGCCATCTGGACGTAGCTCACCCTTGGGTGAAACATGCCGATACAGGGTCTGCCGCGTGACGCCAAGTTCCTGGCACAGGTCGCCGACCTTGGTCTCTGGCTGACCCATTGCCGCCATCGCCAGCCGCAGCTTGGCGGCGGTCATCTTGAACGGCCGGCCGCCTTTCCGCCCGCGCGCGCGGGCCGAGGCTAGGCCGGCAATCGTGCGCTCCGCGATCAACTCGCGCTCGAACTCGGCCAGGGCGGCGAAGATGCCAAAGACCAGCTTGCCGGCGGCGGTCGTGGTGTCGATGGCCGCGCCGTGCCCGGTTAATACCTTCAAGCCGATGCCGCGCCCAGTCAGGTCGTGCACGGTGTTGATGAGATGTCGCAGGTCGCGTCCGAGCCGATCCAGTTTCCACACGACCAGTGTGTCGCCAGTTCGCAACGCCTTCAGGCAGCTCGTCAAGCCGGGCCGATCCTCGCGCATGCCGGATGCCTGGTCCTCGTAAAGATGTACTGGATCGACCCCGGCGGCAATCAGCGCGTCGCGCTGCAAATCGGTAGCCTGGGAGCCGTCCGCCTTCGATACCCGCATGTAGCCTATCAGCATGTCGTACCTGTCACATATACGTTCGATTATGTGACAGTGTGAGCCAGAAAGTTCTCGCCGTCAAAAACTGTCACTTAACCCGTCATTTAGTCTAAGACCTGCAAACGGCCATTCAGGCTCGTAATGTGACAAAAACTCCGGCGGGATGCCCTCCTTGGTGAACGTGGCGCGCAAACGTTCCAGGGATTCGGGGTCGCGTCGCCCGTAGGACGCCAGTGTGAACAGCAAGCGGGCCGTCTCCGGGTTGTGTCGCGCTTCAATGATGGCCTCATCGATGGCCTGGGCTGCTCGTTGCCAGTGGTTGATGGGTTCCGGCTTCGGCACCTTCGCCGGCAGGCCGTTGGTGAAACCAGTGTGCGGCTCCGTCTGAAACAGCGCGGCCTGTTCCCCGCGCGGGATCAGCGCCTTTGACTCGATCAGCGTGATGGCGGTGGCCGCCGCCTCCAGCATCTGCCACTGCACCGCCGGGGCCAGAATCTCGTAGGGACGCCACAGACTCTGCCCGGCGCGCAGCGGATGGCCGCAGCGCTCCCAGACATGGCGGATGCTCGCCGAGCAACTGCCGCAGTGCGAGAGCGGCGTGTTCAGCTCATCAAGCAGGGTGCGCAGCAGCCGGAACCACAAGCCGGCGTGGACACGCCGACGCGGCAGCTCCACAAAACCCGTCGTCAGCGCCTGCCAGGTGCGCCGGTCCATGCAGGCGATTGCGTCATCGGCAGGGCGCGGCGCAGCATCGGCGATTTCCCACTGAAGATACCGGCCGGGCATGCCCCAGTAGGACTCCAGCCAGCAGCCATGCTGCGGGCAGCTCAGCATCAAGGGGAGCTGCCAGACGAGTAGCACAGCTTGATTCGTTGGATCGTTCAGACACTGCGGACACGCCCGGCGAATCGTCTGGCTCGGTAGCCAGGCACGCCAGCGAGTGATGGACCGCACCTTGCGGGTGCGCTTGGGCAGGAGCACCGCGCATTGGAATGTATAGGTTTCCAAGGCTGCTGGTACCGAATCGTCGAGACTGTCGAGCAGCCACGGCACCCAGCCTGCAAGACTCATGCTGCGCAACCGCTCCAGCTCGACGCCACTGCGCTGGCAGAGCGCCGTCAGCAACGACAAGGATGGTGCGGTATCCAGGTCATCAAGTTGGCTGTGACCAAGATCGTGGGCCAGCAGCTCGTGCACGTCCATCTGGTAGCAGGCGGCGACCCGGTTGAGCCATGAGGACAGGGCTTCGCCTTCCTTGGGTGCCGGATGCAGCGGCCAGCGCGGCGCGGACTTCACATCAGTTCCCGCTCGAACTGTCGCCGCCGCTCACTGGGGCCGATGTAGTCGGCCATGCTGAGCGTGCGGTGGTTGATCGCTTCCTCGCCACTCTCCACGGCGGCGACGGCCGCCGCCACCAGCAGATGTGCAAGCTCGCCGATGGTGCCTTCGCTCCGGGTGAGCAGGTAGCGGGCCATGTCCAGCGTGGCAATCGGGGATGGCCGCCGTAGCGGGAGTGACGCCGCGAAGCTGGCCAGCAGCGAGCAGCAGTCCTCATTGGCCTCCCACGGCGGCAGCAGCATCGGCTCGAAGCGGTTTTCCAACTGATCGTCCGAACGGATGGCCAGGTACGCCTCGCGCGTGCCGACCCCGACCAGGGGGATACGCAGCTCGTTGCCGAGGAAGCGCAGCAGGTTGAGGAACTCGCGCCGGTTAACGCTGTTGCCAGCCAGTACATTGTGCAGTTCGTCGATCACCAGCATGCGCACGCCGACCTTGCGCAGCAGGGCCAGCGCCAGTTGCTCCATTTCCGGCAGCCGTGGGCGCGGGCGCAGCGGCGCGCCCATCGCAGCCAGCAGCGCGACATAGAAGCGGATCACCGATGGCTCTGACGGCATCTGCACGACCAGCACCGGGATATGTTCTTGGTCAGCGTCGGTGCCGACCGGGTGCGCCCGCCGGAATTTCTCGACGATCATCGACTTGCCGTTGTTGGTGGGGCCGACCAGCAGCAGGTTTGGCATGCGTTGCTTGTTCGGCCACGCATACAGAGTTTCCAGCCGGTTCAGCGCCTCGACCGCGCGCGGGTAGCCGATCCAGCGGTCGGCGCGAATGCGCTGGATGCGCTCGTCTGCCGGCAGCCTGGCCAAACCCTGTGCCGCTGGCAGCAGGTGGGACAGGTCAATGACGGGATATTCGTCCACGGCTACCACTCCTCGATCTGATCGAACGGTTTGGCCGGCGGCAGGTTGTCTGCCTGCGGGTCAGCCATGTCCACATCCGGCGGTATGGGCTTGGCCGGTGGCTCCGACGTCTTGAGGTGCTGGCGGCGATCAGCGTCGCGCCGCGCCTTGCGCGTGGCCTTCTGGGCGGTGGTCACGATCTCGCGCATCTGCCCGATCATGCGGAACAGCGCCGACTCGTCCACCTGCTCGCGCCCGAGCTGACGCAATTTGGCCAGCGCCTGGCGTTGTTCCCAGAGGGTGACGGCCGGATGGGACAAGGTGCGGTAGTGGATCTCCAGATAGTGCTGACCTTCCGGTTCCAGTACCCAGATGCGGCTGATGTCGCGCGGATCGCGCCGGATCAGGAAGGCGGGCAAGCGCTCGCGCCGGGCAATCCACGGCTTGAGGGCGTCGGCGTAGTAGTGGATGTGGTCGATGACAAAGCCGGTGCGGGTCAGGGTGCGGCGGATCACCGGCAGGAAATCGACCAAAAACGCGGTGGGGCGGGTAACGACGGCCGGGACGCCAACGCGCTCCACGGCCTCGGCCCAGCGCGCGGCCGGCGGCTGGAGCAGGCCGTTGTGCACGGAGCCGTGATAGGTGCCTACCGCCAACGCGAGCCAGCGCTCCAGCTCGCGCAGCGTCAGGGTGGCCATCTTCTCGGAATCGTACTCGCCGCGCTGGCCGGGATTGGAGAAGGTCGTCCCCGGTAATTCGTCGTGGATCATCTGCATCGCCGTGCCGATGATCCGTTCCACGATGCCGCCGTAGTGCGGCTGGCCTGGTGGGCGATAGTCCAGCCGGATGCCATGCTGTTCGCAGCCACGGCGCAGCGCTTCGCTTTTGAACTCGGCCGCGTTGTCCAGATAGAGCAGCCTGGGCTTGCCGCTCATCGGCCAGTCCATTTCCACATTCAGCCCTTCCAGCCAGGGCCGCTTGTCGCAGGCGGCATGCGCGAGGCATAGGCCGACCGAGACGGCGGACGGCGCTTCCAGCGTGACCACCATGCCGAGTACGCAGCGCGTGAACACGTCGATGGCGAGGGTCAAATATGGGCGGCCAATCGGTTGCCGGTCGCGCTCGTCGACCACGATCAGGTCGATGACGGTGTGGTCGATCTGCACCTGTTCCAGCGGCATGGTGACTTCTGGCGGAATGCCACCCGCGCCTTGCAAGGGACGGGCAGCGTCCTGCCCGCCCCGGCTGCGGGCTATTTTCGCCGGGTGTAGTCCGGCAATCCGCTGGGCCACGGTGTTGCGCGCCGGCACCGGCAGCTTCTGGGTTTTGCACGCCTGCGCGACTTCGCGGTGGAACGCCGCCAGGCTGCGTTTCTGCTTGGTCAGGAAGCGCTTTTGCAGCAGCTCGCGGATGATGCGCTCGACCGGTTCCGGCAAGCGCCCCTTGCCTTTGCCGCCGCCGGATCGGCCGGGCGTCAGGTCTGTTACCAGGCCAGTACCCTGCCGGGCGCGACGGATCAGGACATATACCTGTCGCCGGGACAGGCCCAGCGCTTGGGCTGCCTCATCGGCGGCTTCATGCCCGACCACCTCAAGCGCTGCCAGTGGCCCGATGATTTCCGTCCGGTGCCGGGCTTGCGCCCATGCCTCGTCGGGCAGGGTGGCCACGCCTTGCGCGGCAATCGGTGGAGTGTCTGATGTCATGCCCAAACCTCGCTTTGGTGCACACGAGTATTGAGCATAGTCGAGATTGGTGCAGACGACTCCTGATATTGGGCTGTCAGGAGCCGTATGCACACCAGGCGTTACATCCAGTCAGATGGTGCGGTCGTCTTCTGAAAACGACACGCGCCGGTTGCCTTGGCGGGCTTGTCACAAACCTACGTTTTCAAGAAGAAGGAAACCGCATGCCCCGCCGTTCGATCCTCTCCGCCGCCGAGCGCGAAAGCCTGCTGGCGTTGCCGGACACCAAGGATGAGTTGATCCGTCACTACACGTTCAGCGAAAGCGACCTCTCCATCATCCGGCAGCGGCGCGGCCCGGCCAATCGGCTGGGCTTCGCGGTGCAGCTCTGCTACCTGCGCTTTCCCGGCGTCATCCTTGGCGCTGATGAGCCACCGTTCCCGCCATTGCTGAGACTGGTCGCCAACCAGCTCAAGGTCGGCATCGAAAGCTGGGACGAGTACGGGCAGCGTGAGCAGACCCGACGCGAGCACCTGGTCGAGCTGCAAACGGTGTTCGGCTTCCAGCCGTTCACGATTGGCCACTACCGGCAGGCTGTCCAGTTGCTGACCGAGCTGGCCATGCAAACCGACAAGGGCATCGTGCTGGCCAGAGCCTTGATCGAGCACCTGCGGCGGCAGTCGGTCATTGTGCCCGCCCTCAACGCCGTCGAGCGGGCGAGCGCCGAAGCGATTACCCGCGCCAAC
>OJTT01000152.1_pt1 | contig 26616 bp, 18 predicted proteins | sample 1599761 | NCBI WGS metagenome assembly OJTT01 (sample SAMN04436872, study PRJEB24849) | human gut metagenome | biome: human gut; feature: NICU; material: stool | host: Homo sapiens | place: USA: Saint Louis, MO | collected 2011-09-04 | reverse complement strand
ATGATGAAACAAAGACTATCAACTATGAGCAGATTCAGGCTTTAAAACCGGATTTGATTATTATGCGTGACTCTTATGGTAAAGCGGCATATAATGCACTTTCTAAAATTGCTCCAACCATTTCTGTCAACGTAAATAAGGAAGAAGTTGCACTACTAACTATTGCTAAAGCACTTGGGGTCCCTGAAAAAGGGGAAGCTCGTTTGAAAGAATATTATTCACAGGCTAAGAAAACACGGATAGCTTTAGCTGAACATATGCAAGGGGAAACCGTAGCTTTTCTAAGAATTTTAAATAAAGAAATACGATTGTATCCGTATATGAAAAGCGATTTGAATGTCTTTATGGCTGAATTACTTAATATTAAACCGCCTGATATGGTATTAGAAACAGAACTTAACCCTACGAACAATGCGATTTCTTTAGAGCGATTACCCGATCTTGATGCAGGCTATTTAATCGTTTCTGCTGGTTACGGTGCTTCTAGTGCTAATAATCAAGGTGTAGCAGACCAACGATTGGCAAATCTTAAAAAAGATGAGTTATGGAAAAATTTGCCTGCTGTAAAAGCCGATCATGTATTGCAAGTGGATAGTACTTTGTGGATGGCCCATGGTATTATTGCGAAAGAACGTGCTATGAAAGAGCTGTATGATACATGGGGAGGATAGGACTAAATACATTTGTAATATATAGTTAGTACTATTATGTAAGGGTTTATCTCGTGTAAAAATACATACATACATTTTAGTCATGTTCGATATAGATAATCGATATAGATTAGAAACTCCCATGATATAAAGGTTGCTTCCTCTTATGAGGTGGCAACCTTTTTGCATGTATCAAATTCCTGTGCTTTTTAGTAGGAATAGTGGTATACTATGTACAGTATCAGTGAAATACCAGAAGACTGGTTGTCATATACTTTCATAAACCTAAAGAGGGGTGGCATTGCCACTAGAAAGATTTGAGGTAAGTACTATGTATGATGTAAAATCTCCAAAGGCGGAGGAATTTATTTCCCATCAGGAAATCCTTGACACACTTGCCTATGCAGAGGAAAACAAGGAAAATAGGGAGTTGTTAGATGCTATTTTAGCGAAAGCTGCTACATTTAAGGGATTAAACCACCGAGAAGCAGCAGTTCTCTTAGAATGTCCGTTACCTGAATATAAGGAAAAGCTTTTTGCTTTAGCAAAGGAAATCAAGAAGGCTATCTACGGCGATCGTATTGTTCTATTTGCACCGTTATACTTGTCTAACTATTGTATCAATGGATGTGTGTATTGTCCGTACCACTCCAAAAACCGCGATATTAAACGTAAAAAATTAACGCAAGACCAAATCAGAGAAGAGGTTATTGCGTTAGAAGCGATGGGCCATAAGCGTATTGTAATTGAGTCTGGTGAAGATCCTCTTAATAATCCACTGGAATATATTTTGGAATCCATCAAGACGATTTACAGTATCAAAAATAAAAATGGTGAAATCCGCCGTGTAAACGTAAATATTGCAGCTTGTTCCGTTGAGGACTACAAAAAATTACATGAAGCTGGTATTGGCACGTATACATTATTCCAAGAAACATATAATAAAGAAAACTATGAAGCTTTACATCCTACAGGCCCTAAGAGCGACTACGCCTACCATACAGAGGCGATGGACCGCGCTATGCAAGGTGGTATTGATGATGTAGGCATCGGAGTTCTTTATGGTTTGGAACATTATAAATACGATTTCGTTGGTTTGTTGATGCACGCAGAACATTTAGAGGCTGTGTATGGGGTAGGTCCACATACTATTTCTGTACCTCGTATTTGTCCAGCGGATGATATCGATGTAGATGATTTCAGTAATGCTGTACCTGATGATGTATTTGAAAAAATTGTTGCTCTTATCCGCGTCTCCACACCGTATACAGGTATGATTATGTCCACTCGTGAAAGTCAATCCATGCGTGAACGTGGCTTGGCATTAGGTATCTCCCAAATTAGTGGTGGATCTCGTACTAGTGTAGGTGGTTACAAAGAAGAAGAAAAGCCAGAAGATAATACGGCACAATTCGATCGTAGTGATACGCGTACATTAGATGAAATCGTTAACTGGTTGCTAGATCTTGGGTATGTTCCAAGCTTTTGTACTGCTTGTTATCGTGCAGGTAGAACTGGGGATCGATTCATGGCTCTTGCAAAATCCGGTCAAATTCACAACTGTTGTCAACCAAATGCGTTGATGACATTGAACGAATATATCATGGATTACGGCAATGATGAAACTAAGGCTCATGGTTCTAAGGTTATTGAACAACAGTTAGAAAATATCAAAAATGATTTAGTTAAAGATAAAGCTAAAGCTTATATTGCACAGATGAAAGACGGCGAACGGGACTTCCGGTTCTAAGGAATTCACTGATATGGAGCCTCCTATTGATAATGGGAGGCTCTTTCTTGTTGAGAAAATAGCAAGCTTTAAATGAGAACAAAATATATAAAATAGTTTATTTTATTTGCATTTTAAGGTATAATAAATAAAAATGATAATGATAATACGTTGAATTCAAGAATAATATTGATTATAAACTACTGAGGGATATGATGATTAAGAAAAAACGTTGGCGCCTTTGTAAAGGTGATCAAGAGAAAGAGAATATCTTAATCCGTGAACTTGGTGTAAACCCTATTGTGGCTAAATTAATGGTGAATCGTCACATTGATGTAGACGAAGGTCGTCAGTTTTTAGAAGGTACTTTGTCAGATTTGTTAGATCCATTTACATTAAAAGATATGGATGTGGCTGTTTCACTAGTTCTGGAAACAATTGAAAGTCACAAATCAATCGTCATTTATGGTGATTATGATGTAGATGGTATTACTGCAACATCAGTACTTTATCGATTTTTAAAGAAATTAGGTGCCGATGTTACCTATTACATACCAGAACGTCAAAGTGAAGGGTATGGCCTCAATTTAGAGGCTTTAGAGCACCTTATTGAACGGGGAACAGCTTTAGTCATTACCGTTGACTGCGGCATTAGCTCTTACGATATTGTAGAGGCTGTACGAGACCGTATCGATATGATTATTACGGATCATCATACGGCGCCTGATATGATTCCACGAGCCAAGGCCGTTATAAATCATAAACAAAAGGACTGTCCATATAAGGATAAAAACTTATCTGGAGTAGGTGTTGCTTTTAAGTTATGCCAAGCCTTGTGGCTTACAAAGCGCGGAGAATGGTACTTAGATGATTTAGATATCGTTGCACTTGGCACTGTGGCCGATGTTGTGCCTTTGGTCGGTGAGAACCGTATCATTGTAAAATCAGGCCTTGAGAAGATGAATAGGGAACCTAACTTGGGGATTAAAAAGCTTATTGATGTAGCTGGGCTCCATGAACGAACTATTACATCTGGACATATTGGTTTTACCTTAGCACCTCGTCTTAATGCAGCGGGTCGCGTAACGCATGCAACGCGTGCGGTCGAACTACTTGTGACCGATGACGAGGATATAGTAGAGGTAATTGCGGCGGAACTAAATGAAACGAATCGTGAACGACAAGAGTTAGAACGAAATATTCATGAGTTGGCTCGTGTTGATGTAGCTAATCAAGGACATAAAGCTGATTATGTAACTATTGTGGCCGGCGAAGAGTGGCATCCAGGAGTCATTGGTATTGTTGCTTCTCGTCTAGTAGAGGAGTTTTACAAACCAACCTTAGTCATCAGTATTCATGATGGCATTGGTAAAGGCTCGTGCCGTAGTATAGATGGCTTTAACATATATGATGCATTAAAATCTTGTGAGGATATCTTGCTACAGTTTGGCGGGCATGCTGCGGCAGCAGGCTTTAGCATCGATGCAAATCGTATTGATGAGTTACGAGAACGGTTAACCAAGTATTGCAAAGCAGTTATTACAGAAGAGGAATATATTCCTGTGGTTGCTATTGATGCGGAACTACCTGTTGATGATATCGATGTCGATATCATTGACCGGGTATCAGACCTTGAACCTTATGGGATGGCCAATAGCACGCCAGTCTTTGCTATTATGGAAGCTACCGTGCAAGATATTATGCTCATGGGCCAATTAAAAAATCATTGTAAGATAATATTTGAAACTTCGAATGGTACATTAGATGCTATAGCTTGGAATCGTCCAGACTTATTTAAATTTATCTTCGTGGGAACTGTGGTAAAAGTGGCATTCTCCTTGCAAAAGAATGAATGGCAAGGCATGGTTTCTCCGCAGCTCATGATTCAAGCTATTGAACCATTGACTGAAGAGCCGATTAAGCTTTCTACAGAAGGGCTTAGACAAATGTATGTCATAATAAAACAGTCCATGCGAGGTCGTAGTCAATCGGTTTATAATGTAGAACAAGATATATTGCGCCGTAAGCCGGCGGATCAGAATAATCGCAGTGCTCTAACATCTATTGATGTATTTAAAGAATTGGGCATTGTTGAAGAATATACAAGTGATGATGGTCAATTAATGCTTAGATGGAACGCCATTGAAGGAAAATTAGATCTTGTCACATCCGTAACATTCCTTACTTATAGTGTATAGGAGGTGACATCATGACAACTGTAAATGAAGAAGGCAAAGCTTTGGTGGAACAAAGTACATTTGATAAAAGTAAAGCCTTAGCCGAGTTTATGGAGTATATCCATACGTATTTAACAGATGATGAGTGTGACCAAGTATTGAAAGCTTTTGAGCTTGCTGATAAGGCTCATGAAGGTCAATTTAGAGCTTCCGGTGAACCGTATATCATGCATCCTCTAGCTGTAGCTGATATTTTGGCACATTTACAAATCGACCATATTACACTCATGGCAGCTCTTATGCATGATGTGGTTGAAGATACATCTTACTCGAAGGAAGACCTAGAGGAGATGTTTGGCTCTGAAGTAGCATTCCTCGTTGATGGGGTAACAAAATTAAACCAATTCCAGTATGAAACAAAAGAAGATCGCCAAATGGAAAACTATCGAAAGATGATTTTAGCTATGGCGAAGGACGTACGTGTCGTAGTTATTAAATTGGGTGATCGCTTACATAATATGCGCACCTTAAAGCATATGCGTAGTGACAAACAAAAACGTATTGCTAAGGAAACCCTAGAAATCTTTGCACCTTTGGCACATCGTCTTGGTATCTTCAATGTGAAATGGGAGTTGGAAGATTTATCCTTCCGTTATTTAGAGCCGGAAAAATACTATGATCTAGTCGATCAAATGAAACAAAAACGCCAAGTCCGGGAAGACATCGTTAATGATACGATGAGGCAACTTACAAAGGCCTTAAGTGAAGCCCATATTAAGGCGGATATCAAAGGTCGTCCAAAACACTTCTACAGTATTTATAAGAAGATGAAAAAGGACAATCGTGATTTATCCCAAATTTATGATTTGCTTGCTGTTCGTGTAATTGTTGATAGCATTCCTGATTGTTATGCAGTACTTGGCATTGCACATAGCTTGTGGAAGCCATTGCCTTATCGCTTCAAAGATTATATTTCCATGCCGAAGTCTAATATGTATCAATCCTTGCATACAACCGTTATCGGCACGATGGGGCAACCGGTAGAGATTCAAATCCGTACTTGGGAAATGCACCGTGTATCTGAATATGGTGTGGCTGCTCACTGGCGATATAAAGAAGGAAATAAAAACGGCGATAAAGAATTTGACCAAAAGGTTGCATGGCTGCGCCAGGTTCTTGAATGGCAAGATACTAGTAATCCAACGGAACTCGTTAATGCTTTGAAATTAGACGTTTTCTCTGGTGAGGTATTTGTATTTACGCCAAAGGGTGACGTTGTTAAGTTGCCAATAGGCTCTGTACCGCTTGACTTTGCCTATCGAGTTCATACCGATGTAGGTCATCATTGTGTTGGTGCTAAGGTAAACGGCAAAATTGTGCCGTTGGATTATACCTTGCAAAATGGTGATATTGTTGATATCATCACATCCAAAACAGGTCGTCCTAGCCTTGATTGGTTGAATATCGTAGGTTCTTCTGAAAGTAAGAGTAAAATTCGCAATTGGTTCAAGCGTGAAAATAAAGCTGAAAATATTGAAAAAGGCTTAGAAGCTCTTGAAAAAGAAGCGAAACGATTGAATCATAATTGGAAAGAATTATGTGCAGACAACCGTTTACAACATGTAACGAAACAACTTAAAGCCGGTACAGAAGAGGAAATGTTTGCAGCCTGTGGCTATGGCGGCATTCCTGTAAGTACTGTTCTCTTGCGTTTAATTGAACTTTATAAAAAGTCGAAAGAGGTAGAGGAATCTAAGCGCAGTACAGAGCAAATTATTGAGAAATTAAAATCTCAAGGACAAAAGAAAACTAAAAATGGCACTGGTGTTCTCGTAAAAGGTGAAGCTGGTGTGATGGTGCGTATGGCAAAATGCTGTAATCCTGTACCTGGTGATGATATTATAGGTTACATAACCCGTGGTCGTGGCGTTTCTATTCACCGCTGTGATTGCCCTAGCATGGGCCATTCTGCTGAAGACTTAGAGCGGATGATAGAAGTCTCTTGGGACGGTTCTTCTGGCGAATCTTTCCACGTAGGCATTGATATTCAAGCTTATGATCGAGCTGGTATTCTCATGGAAGTTATGGCGGTGCTTTCAGAATTGAAAATCACCATTACTAACATCAATGCTAAGGTTCAAGAGGATACAAAAAATGTAAGCATCAATTTGGTGGTTGATATCCGCGATATTTCACAACTAGATTTCGTAATGACTAAATTGCGTCGTATTCGTGAAGTTTATACTGTTCAACGTAGTAAAGGAGGGGCTTAATGAGCGAACAACAATTAGTACTTATGCGCATGCCTTTAGGTCCATTAGGAACAAATTGCTATGTTATCGGTGATAAAGCGATAGGTGAAGCTTTCATTATCGATCCTGCAACAGCTGAAGTACTAGATGCGCTAAAAAAACATGACTTAAAGCCTAAGGCGGTTGTACTGACACATGGTCATGGAGATCATATTGGTGGTATTCAAGAGATTGTGAATACCTATCACGTACCTGTATATATTCATAAGGGCGATGTACCGTATTTATCTGATCCTGAACTTAATCTTAGTGCTTATAGCAATCCAACGCCAATTATGGTAAAAGCGGAAATCATCGAGGTTAAACAAGGTGATCACATTACATGTGGTGATATTGATCTTGAGGTGCTTGAAACACCAGGTCATACGCCAGGAGGTGTGTGTTATTACATGGAAGGTCTTGTGTTTGTAGGGGATACTTTATTCAGAGATTCCGTAGGCCGTACAGATTTTCCAAATGGCTCTTATGAGACTCTGATATCATCTATTAAGACTCAGCTTTATACATTGCCTGATAATACAATGGTTTATCCTGGTCATGGACCGGAAACAAATATAGGGTATGAAAAACAATACAACCCATTCGTTGGTCAGTAGGTTTAAACGAATTATTTTTTACAGTCGAGGGGAAATTTATCATGAACACAACATTAGAAAAATTAAAAGAACGCATTAAAGACAAAAAGTACAAATTGACCACACAACGTCAAACAATCTTGCAAGCATTTATCGATGCTGAAGAAAATCATTTGAGTGCTGAAGATGTATATGTTCTTGTAAAAGAGGTGGCACCTGATATCGGGTTGGCAACAATTTACAGAACTCTTGATCTCTTCACAGAACTTGATTTGTTAAAACGTCTTGATTTTGGTGATGGCCGTAATCGTTATGAATTAAATGACGAAGAGTTCGCTCATTTCCATCATCATTTGATTTGCGTAAAATGTGGTAAAGTATCCGAGTTTGAAGATGACATGCTTGAAACATTGGAGTCTATCATCGCTAAGAAATTGAACTTCCGTACCATTGATCATCAATTGAAAGTATATGGTTACTGTAGTGATTGTCAAAATCATATGACTGAAGCAGAATTAGAAAAGCTTGAGCGTATGTCCCATCATGGTTAATGGATATCTATATACGGGTCCATTACCACTTGGCTCCGTAGTAGCTCATAACTGTGGCGCGGCAGGACTCTTTTCTGATAAGGTACATCCAGAGGTTATCCTTGAAGCGCATGAAGTGGAAGGAATATATACATTAACTGTTACTATTGGTGATACAATTAAGATTTTTGAAGGAACTGTTTCCTCTATGGGGCGTCGTCAAATTGGACAAGCCTTGTTGCGCTATTTGCGTGAATATCAAGGCTTACCTGCTGAGACCCCATGGGGAACCATGATAGGTGTGCGCCCTACAAAGCTACTACATAAATATATAGATACATATGGCTCTGTCCACGCAGCAACTCGTCACATTAGGGACGAGTTTTCTGTGTCTATGGAAAAGCTTGCTACTTTGGGGTCCATTGGCGAATATCAACGTCCGTTTTTATCTGATACAGATGATAAAAAGGTAAGTCTCTATTGTGGTATTCCTTTCTGCGATACGCGTTGCGTATATTGCTCGTTTCCATATGGTCTTTATCAGGATTATGTTGGTAAAAGTCAATTTCTAAGGGCTTTGAACCGTGATATAGAAGATATGAAATCTATTGTTGATTCCTATGGCCTAACAGTCGATACTCTCTATATGGGCGGTGGTACTCCGACAGTGCTAGAGGATGAAGACTTTCACCAGGTCCTAAAACAGTTATCTCTACTCGTATCTGAAGGACATGAATTCACTGTAGAGGCCGGGCGGCCAGATTCTGTTAATCCTATTAAGCTACGTTCCATGCTTGAGCTAGGTGTGAATCGCATTAGCATTAACCCGCAAACGATGCAAGATGATATTTTGCGTCGCATTGGACGCGGTCATAGCGTACGGGATGTTGATGAACTTTTACAATATGTAAAAAACAATACATCATTAGCCGTAAATATGGATTTTATCGCAGGCTTGCCTAACCAAACGATGTCAAACATGATAGAGAATATGGATTATGTATGTCAAAATCTGCCGGAAAATGTTACAATTCATACGTTAGCATTAAAACGTGGTAGCCCGTTGTACGATTTACAAATGCAAGATGATATTCCTGAAGAAAATCTCGTAGCGGAAATGGTACAATATGGTAAAGAGCGTCTTGAAGCGGCTGGTTATGTGTCATATTATTTATATCGCCAACAATATATGAGAGGGCAGTTAGAGAATATCGGCTATACCTTGCCTGGCAAAGCATGCGAATACAATATTCAAATCATGGAGGAACGTCAAAGTATTCTATCCATGGGGCCCGGTAGCTCGTCTAAGTGGATGCGAGCCCCTGAATATCGTCAGCTTAAACAGCATATGCCAAAAGACGTAGATGTTTATCACGTAACGATAGATGCACTTTTAGAGAAACGACATAGAATTTGTGAAAGATTTTGGGAGGTTGTGTAATGGCTATAAGAAAACCAAGAGGTACACAAGACTTTTTGCCAGAACAGATGATAAATTGGCACTATATTGAACAACGTATGCGCGAAATTTGTAAAGTATACGGCTTCAATGAAATTCGCACACCTGCCTTTGAAGAAACTAAATTATTTTTGCGAGGTATCGGTGAAACTACAGATGTAGTACAAAAAGAGATGTACACCTTTACCACCGGAGATGACGGTGGTTCTAGCTTTACCTTACGCCCTGAAAATACGGCGTCTGCTGTGCGCGCATACTTAGAAAATAAAGTATATGGTAAAGAAGGTCTCACCAAATGGTATTATATGGGCCCTATGTTCCGTCATGATAAACCGCAAGCAGGCCGTTACCGTCAATTTCACCAATTTGGTGCTGAGGTATTAGGCTCTCAATCTCCAGTAGTGGATAGCGAAGTTATCTGCATGGTTGTGCAGTTGTTAAAAGATTTTGGACTTAAAGATCTCAATGTAGAGGTAAATTCTGTAGGTTGTCCGATATGTCGTCCTGTATATCGTGAAAAATTAATCGCTTTCTTTGAACCTAAAAAGGAACAATTATGTAGCGACTGCCAAGAACGTTTGTACAAAAACCCTTTGCGTATACTGGATTGTAAAAATGAAACATGTAAATCCTTGTCCATAGGTGCTCCTGAAATTCACGAACATTTATGTGAAGAGTGTCATGATCACTTTGAAGAATTAAAGACTTATTTAACAGCTGCTAATGTGCAATATACTTTAAATCCTCGTCTCGTACGTGGCCTTGATTACTATACAAAAACAGCCTTTGAGGTACAATATACTCCTTTAGGTGCTCAAAGTGCCGTAGCCGGTGGTGGTCGTTACGATGGTCTCGTAGAAGAGCTCGATGGACCGCATACCCCAGCTATCGGTTTTGCTATGGGAATGGAGCGCTTATTATTAGCTCTTGAAAAACAAAACCTATTGCCTGAACCAACTGTAGAACCATCTGCATTCGTAGTAGCTCTTGGTGATGCGGCTAAGGTAAAGGCTTTCAAAATTTGCCAAAAACTTCGCAGTCTTGATATTCCTGTTGAAATGGACGGGCAGGGCAAAAGTATGAAGGCACAATTAAAATACGCTAACAAAATTAATGCGAAATATGTTATTATATTGGGTGATGATGAATTGGTTCGTAAAGAAGCCATAATTCGATTCATGGATACTAGTGAACAAGAGACTGTATCTCTCAATACAGTGGCTGAACGTATAACTTCTTTGGTGAAAGGATGACAATTAGAATGGAAACAATGCAAGGCTTACACCGTACGCACGGTTGTGGCACCATCTCTGAACAAGAGGTAGGTAAAGAGGTCGTATTATGTGGTTGGGTTGAACGCCGTCGTGACCATGGTGGTTTGATTTTCTTGGATTTACGCGATCGTTCTGGTGTAGTACAAGTAGTGGCATCCCCAGATCATAACGTAGAATCGTTCCACAAAGCAGAGGATGTTCGTAATGAATATGTTCTTTGTGTACGTGGTAAGATTACAAAACGTGATGAGGCTGCTATCAATCCAAACCTTCCTACAGGTGCATACGAAATGTTCTGTGAAGAGTTGCGCGTATTGAATTCCGCTAAAACTCCTCCTTTCTATATTCAAGATGATATCGATGTAGATGAAAATATTCGCTTGAAATATCGTTACCTTGACTTGCGTCGTCCTGAAATGCAACGCAACTTGATTTTACGTCACAAGGTAACAAAAGCAATGCGCGACTTCTTTGATAGCCGCGATTTCTTGGAAATTGAAACTCCAATGCTTACTAAATCTACACCAGAGGGCGCTCGTGACTATCTAGTGCCTTCCCGTGTAAATGCTGGTACATTTTATGCATTGCCACAATCTCCACAAATTTTCAAACAAATCTTGATGGTTGCTGGTTATGAAAAATACTTCCAAATCGCTCGTTGCTTCCGCGATGAAGATTTGCGTGCAGACCGTCAACCTGAGTTTACTCAGCTCGACTTAGAAATGTCCTTCGTTGATGAAGAAGATATTTATGCATTGCTTGAAGAGATGATTGCTCATGTATTTAAAACTGCATTAGGTAAAGAAATTTCTTTGCCTATGCCTCGTATTACATGGGACGAAGCAATGGATAAATACGGCTCTGATAAGCCGGATCTTCGTTTTGATATGGCGTTTACTGATGTAACTGATCTTGTAAAAGATACAGAATTCAAAGTATTCCGCTCTGTAATCGACAATGGTGGCGTAGTTAAAGGTATTGTTGTACCTGGTGATGCTGGCATTCCTCGCCGTGAACTTGACGACCTTGTTGAATATGTAAATCGTTACGGCGCCAAAGGCCTTGCATGGGCTTGCTTCAACGAAGATGGTTCTATCAAGTCTCAAATCATGAAGTTCTTAGGTGAAGACACAATTCGCAATATCGGTGAAAAAATGGGCGCTAAAGGTGGCGACCTCGTATTGATGATTGCTGATAAACCTGCAACTGTGGCACGTGCATTAGGCGAATTACGCCTTGAAATGGCACGTCGTATGAACATGATTGACCAAGATAAATTGGCATTCACATGGGTAACTGATTTCCCTATGTTCGAATATAACGAAGATGAAAAACGTTATGTAGCAATGCACCATCCATTCACAATGCCACGCCATGCGGATCTTGATAAATTAGAATCCGATCCTGGCAGTGTAAAAGCGATTGCTTACGATATGGTATTGAATGGCGTAGAAATCGGTGGCGGTTCCTTGCGTATCTACCAAGCTGACGTACAAGAAAAAGTATTCAAAGCAATTGGTTTGTCCATTGAAGAAGCAAGAGCCAAATTCGGCTTCATGCTTGATGCATTCCAATATGGTGCACCTCCTCATGCAGGTTGTGCATTTGGCTTAGATCGTCTTGTTATGTTGATGGCAAAACGTCAATCTATCCGCGACGTAATCGCATTCCCTAAAACTCAATCTGCTTCTGATATCATGAGCCAAGCTCCATCTGAAGTAGAACCAAAACAATTAAAAGAGTTGCATATTAAACCAGATGTAGAAGAAGAACAAGAGCAATCTTTAGTGTAAAAACATAGGCAAGAATTGATTAAAATCGAAATGTCAAGACTTGTTAATTGCTAATCTTTCTGATACTATTTAAGTATAAGATATCCCTGCCATGTGCGTGTGATATCGCAGTTTTGAGCCAACACATTTACTTTGGGAGTCTGAACCCTCGTCTGAACGTTACGCCCTTACGGGACAACTGCAGGATGAGGAGGACACCCACCTGCCCTTGCAGGATCAAAACGCGGTACATTACGGCATGGTGGGGCTTTTTTGCGTGTAAAAATAGACTGAAATATCATATACTATAAATATATCTTTGGTAAGAATTTAAACTTTTTAAAATCTTAAGAGTCCTAAATGTCATAAACGTTATAAATGTCTTGCCAATATTATCAGTGTTACCGAGTTACTGATGTTATTAGGTTTTTATGACGGAGAAGTAATTGTTTTTTGATTGAATAGTTATAGATATGAAAATACGACAGTTAAACTGAGTGCGAATTGAGGTGATAGAATGGATAGTTTGTTTGATATGACACCTACAAATACATACGAGCCGCTTCCTGTACGAATGCGTCCTACTAAACTAGATCATTTATATGGTCAAGAGAAGGCCGTAGGTAAGGGAACTTTCTTGAGAGCTATGGTAGAGAAGGATACAATACCATCTATGCTTTTTTATGGTCCTTGTGGAACGGGTAAGACTACATTAGCTGGCATTATAGCTAAGGTGAGTAATAGCCATTTTGTAAACCTGAATGCTACTAACGCCGGTATTGGTGAGTTGCGCACCATCATTGAAGACGCGCGCAAACGAGTTCGTTCTTTACAACAACGCACAATTCTATTCCTTGATGAAATTCATCGTTTTAATAAAAGCCAACAAGATGTGTTGTTACCTTGTGTAGAGGATGGCACTATTATCCTTATTGGTGCTACTACAGAAAATCCATTCTTTGAGGTTAATAGACCGCTATTATCTCGTTTGCGTCTTATTACATTAGAAGCACTTACACCAAAGGCTATTGGTCAAATTTTACGTCGCGCCATTACCGATGAAGAAGTGGGATTAGGCAAACGCCATCTACAGGTAACGGATGAAGTTCTGGAAGATGTGGGAATTTTCGTCAATGGTGATGGCCGCATGGCCCTTAATATTCTTGAACAAGCTGCAGCTATGGTTCCCGATGAGGGGACGATTACTATTGAGGTTCTTGAAAAGGTCGTAGGTCGTCGTATATATACATATGATAAAAAAGGAGACAGTCATTACGATACAATCTCAGCCTTTATAAAAAGTATGCGTGGTTCTGACGTGCAGGCAACGGTACATTATTTAGCACGCATGATTGAAGCTGGAGAGGATCCTAATTTCATTGCTCGTCGTATTGTTATTTGTGCAGCAGAGGATGTAGGACTTGCGGACCCACAAGCTCTTATACTTGCCAATGCAGCGGCTCAAGCGGCTCATATGGTAGGTTTTCCTGAGGCGCGTATTATATTATCTGAGGCTGCGTGTTATGTTGCTCTCGCACCTAAAAGTAATTCTGCTTATGTAGCTATTGATGCCGCGATATCTGATGTGCGACATAAGGATTGTGGACAAGTACCTGATCATTTGAAAGATAGTCACTATAGCGGGGCTAGTAAATTAGGTCATGGCAAAGCTTATAAGTATGCTCATAATTATCCTAATGGATTTGTAAAACAGCAGTATTTACCAACGCCTCTAGTTGATGCAACCTACTATAAGGGCATAAAGAGAGGGACTGAGGAACAGTTACTTCACGACTGGGAGAAACGTTGTAAAAATTAACTTAGTATTACGATATATGCTATAATATAATGATAAGTTAATTTACTGTAATGTTATATAAGTAAGGGGTTTGTATAGATTTATGGCAGAAGAAAATACTTCCACCAAAAGACGCAACACACGCCGTAAGCGAACAAGTACAAAACAGCAATCAAAGTCGCAAAGCTTTTCTTTGCGCAGCGAAGTGAAAGGCCTTATTGTCATTGCCTTTGCTGTGATTTCCTTTCTGGGCTTTTTCGGCTTTGAACTCGGCCTTGTAGGACAGATTTTAACAGGTATATTCCGTTATGGCTTTGGCCTAGGGGGTATTATTCCTTGTTTATGCGTTTTCTGGTTAGGTTGGAGATTATTATATAAGGATACATTTATTTCCATTACAAAACGAGGCGTTGTAATGACCTTGTTTTTCCTATTTTTGTTAGCTCTTGTTCCCTTGTGGCGCGTTCCTGAGGGACAGGAACTCATTACTACGCAACTAGCTAATCAAGGTGGTTTCGTAGGTGGCGCAATTGCTACATTCCTTCGTACACTGTTAGGTAACCTAGGGGCTATTATTCTTGATGTATTCTTACTCATAGCTTTTGGATTACTGGTGACACGTTTGTCTTTGCGCAGTGGATTACAGAAGGCCGCGGACAAAACACAGGTTGGCCTTGATGTTGCAAAAGAGGTAGCTGCTGAGAAGGTTGCTGTTGCAAAAGAAGTCTTTGAAGATTGGAATGAACAACGTAAAGAAGCGGCAGAACAGCGTAAAGCTTATAACAGGGAAAAAGATACACGTTTTGCTGATGCGGCAGATCAAGCATTAGATGCATTGGAAAAACAAGGCATTGCTACAGGAAGAGACCTCTTTGACTCTACTACAACTGTAGATGTTGATCCTATTGAAGATACAGTTACTACTATGGAGTCACAAAAAACTCCTACATCTTGGAAGGAATTGGCTGAGATAGAAGCACGTAATCGTGCGGCTGAGCAATTGGCTAATATATCTGGAGCATCTGGTGATACGAAGTCTTATGAAGCTGATGATTTTGAACAATTCTCCGATATACATAGATCTACGAGTGATGATTATGTATATGTTCCAGATGAGGACTATTCATATACACCAGATGAAGAGTATTCAGATGAGGTTGAAACTGTAGAAAATTCTGATGATGAAGAACCAAAATTCTCTTATCAAAATACAACAATAGGCCCATTAGAAACGAATCACGGTGCTATTGCCTCCGCTGTGCCAGGAACGGGTGCAGCTGCAAGCTCTGTAAGTGCTGGAGCTGGTATGGCAGGTATGGGTTTACAAGTACCGTCCATTATTAGTACTACAGAAGATACGGCGCAAGTAGCTGTATCTAAAGATGGACAGATTCATCGGTCCTATGATAGACCTTACCATTTCCCAAGCCTAGATATTTTGGCGAAAGGGAAGGGGAGTCAAAACAATGGTGAAGAAGTAGCACAAAATGCGATGATGCTTGAACATGTATTGAGTGACTTTGGTATTACTGCAAAGGTTGTTAATGCTACACAAGGGCCAACTGTTACACGTTATGAAATTGAACCTGCACCAGGCGTGAAAGTGAGTCGTATCGTTAATTTAACAGACGATATTGCCCTCAATTTGGCAGCGCAACATATTCGTATGGAGGCTCCGATTCCAGGGAAATCTGCCATCGGTATTGAGGTCCCTAATAAAACGACAGAAGCCGTTCATTTACGCGATGTACTTGATTGCAGTGACTTTAAAGATGCTCGTGGAGGTATTCCTGTCGGTCTTGGTAAGGATATTGCAGGGAAGCCTGTTATTACAGACCTTGCGAAGATGCCTCACTTGCTCGTAGCTGGTACAACTGGCTCTGGTAAATCCGTATGTGTAAATACATTAATTTCTAGTATTCTCTTTAGCCGCAAACCGGAAGAGGTTAAGTTATTATTAATCGACCCTAAGATGGTTGAATTGTCTATTTACAATGGGATTCCGCACTTGATGGCTCCAGTTGTAACGGATATGAAAAAAGCAGCAGCTGTATTGCGTTGGGCCGTTCGTGAAATGGAGGCTCGTTATAAGGCGTTTGCTGCATCTGGTAAACGTGATATTAAGAGCTATAATGAGGCTCATCCTAAGGCTGCAATGCCGCTAATCGTGTTGATTATCGATGAGTTAGCTGACCTTATGATGACGGCTCCTGATGATATTGAAGAATCTATTAGTCGTTTAGCACAAATGGCTCGTGCCGCAGGTATTCACATGGTTCTTGCGACACAACGGCCATCTGTTAACGTTATTACCGGTTCTATTAAGGCTAATGTACCAAGCCGTATTTCCTTTGCTGTAGGCTCTCAAATTGACTCCCGTACCATTCTTGATATGGCAGGAGCAGAGAAACTATTGGGTAAAGGTGATATGTTATTTGCTCCGATTGGTGCTAATAAACCTATTCGTGTACAAGGGGCCTTCATTTCTGATGATGAGGTAGAAAAACTTGTAGAGTTTGTGAAAGCTCAACGAGAACCAGAATATGATAATACGGTAACTCAAGAAGTGGAAAAGGAAGCTGAAAAAGAATCTTCTGATGCTAATGATGTTTACCGCGATGAATTATTAGAGCGAGCTGTCAATCTCGTTATGGAATCTGGTCAAGCTTCCGTATCGATGTTGCAACGTCGTTTCCGTATAGGTTACACCCGTGCGGCACGTCTTGTAGATACAATGGAAGACCTCAAAATCGTTGGCCCTAGCATGGGCAGTAAGGCTCGAGAAATTTTAATGAGCCCTGAACAAGCTAAGGCTAGATATTTCTCCGATTCCAATGATGAGCAATAATTAGCTAATTACTATATGAATATTACGTAGATTTAGAAAGGAACGAAAATGGCTGAATTAGGCGAAGAATTACGACGTGAACGGGTAAGACGTAATCTAACCTTTAAAGATGTGGAGCAAGTGCTGCACATTAAAACAACCTATTTAGAGGCTATCGAAGATGGCAACTATGATATCATTCCTGGTCAAGTCTACGTAAAAGGTTTTATTCGAAACTATGGTAACTACTTAGATCTTGATGGGGATCGCTTGGTAAAAGTATATCAGGGCCAAGTAGGGGACATAGATACCTTTTCTTTACGTTCTGTTACAAGACGGAAGGCTCAAGCAACTCCTAATTTGGTACAAAGTGAGTTTGTTGAATACCAAACATCTAAAAAGCGTATGTCCTTAGAAACGCGTCAACGAAAACGTCAACGCTCTATTGTACAAGAACGCATTATTTTAGGGATTATTTTAGTTTGCATGGCATTATTTTTACTATGGTTATTCCTGTTCTAGTATCTGATTAGGCATGATAGAAAGGCATTTACACAATCAATGGATAGATTTTTAGTAACAGAACCTTCGGATATGAAGGAACGTGGTTGGGCTGAATTAGATTTCGTTCTCATCAGTGGGGACGCTTATGTGGACCATCCATCCTTTGCGCCTGCAGTTATCGGTAGATACTTGGAATCCAAAGGTTATCGTGTAGGCATTATAGATCAACCAGATTGGAATGATGTAGAGGCTTTCAAAAAACTAGGTAAACCACGTCTAGCATCCCTTGTTACGGCAGGGAATTTAGATTCAATGCTTAATAAATTTACGGCAGCAAAGAAAGTTCGCCGTCAAGATGATTATTCTCCAGGTGGTGAGTCAGGTCATCGTCCAGATCGTGCTACCTTGGTATATGCTAACCGTATGAAGGAGGCTTACAGTGATGTACCTCTTATCATTGGTGGTATAGAAGCGTCTTTGCGTCGCTTTGGTCATTATGACTATTGGTCAGATACGGTGCGTCGATCCATCTTAGTAGATTCTAAGGCCGATGTACTCGTCTATGGCATGGGAGAACTTCAAATCGTTGAACTAGCTGATGCCTTAGATCAGGGGCGATTTAAAGAGTCTTTGCCATCTATACGTGGCATTTGCTACATGGCAAAGGAAATTCCAACCATTGACTATGTAGAGTGCCCATCGTATGAAGCTATTAAGGCGGATAAGATGGATTTTGCCGATGCATTCCGCATTCAATACGATGAACAAGATCCGTTCTATGGACGTATTGTAGTCCAAAAGCATGGTGATAGATATCTCATTCAGAACACGCCTGCGTTGCCATTGACACAGGAGGAAATGGACGGTGTCTATAACTTGCCATATACTCGAAAGTGGCATCCTAAATACGATGATAAGGGTGGTGTGCCAGCATTAAGCGAAGTTCAATTTAGCCTTGTGAGCCAACGAGGTTGCTTTGGCAGTTGTTCTTTCTGTGCTATTACTAATCACCAAGGGCGTATCATTCAGAATCGTAGTCATGAGTCTTTGATTGAAGAAGCTCACATGATGATCAAGATGGACAATTTTAAAGGGTATATTCATGATGTAGGGGGTCCTACGGCAAACTTCCGCCATCTAGCTTGCGATAAACAAGCTGTCTATGGTGCGTGTAAAGGTCGTACTTGTGCGGCTCCAGAGCCTTGTGAAAACTTGAATACAAATCATGATGACTATATTGCTTTACTGCGTAAATTACGTAAACTAAAAGGTGTAAAAAAGGTATTTGTTCGTTCTGGTTTGCGTTATGACTATGTACTAGCCGATAACAATAAAGATTTTGTGCGGGAACTTTGCGAGTTTCACGTAAGTGGGCAGCTAAAGGTAGCTCCAGAACATGTATCTAAACGGGTTACCAATATGATGGGGAAAGCTGGTAAAGAAGAATTCCTAACCTTTAAGTCTTGGTTTGAAGAGGCAAATAAAAAGCTTGGTAAGAAACAATACTTAGTGCCGTACTTTATGAGCTCTCATCCCGGTTGTGCCCTAGAGGATGCTATTGAATTAGCGGAATTTTTACGAGATCACCATATGTACCCAGAGCAAGTACAGGATTTTATTCCTACGCCGGGTAGCCTTTCTACTTGTATGTATTATACGGGCATTAATCCACTAGATGGAAAACCTGTTTATGTTGCTAAAAAGGGTAGAGATAAAGCAAAACAGCGCGCATTGATGCAGTTTAAAAATATTGAAAACTATGACCTTGTTAAAGAGGCTCTCATAGAAGCCAATCGACGTGATTTAATTGGCTTTGGCCCAGAATGTTTAATTCCACCCCGACCAATTGGTGGAAATTCTAAGCGTATTAGCCAATCTAGTAAATCTCGTAATGGCAAACGAGGTTGCGAATCTAGGAATCGATGCCAGACTGGAAAAAAACGTAGTAGAGATGTGACTAAAGTTCGTACATCTAATAAAAGTTTTGGTGGTCGTTACATGTAGGGAGTAGCTCTAGCTACTCTCATTTTAAGATACTTTATGTCTTATGGGAGGCATATATGAAACGATGGATTGCTCCGAGCATCTTAGCATTATTTGTGGTAGGAATGTTGATCTATGGCATAAACTTTTACCAACAAGAACAAATAGAACAGGCCAAAGAGCCTATTCGTGGTGAAATTATAGTCTATACGGACTTACCTAATACTTTGACAGCTATGCTTGCTGAGCGTTATGAAGAGGAACAAAAGGTAAAAGTCACTGTAATGCCTCTTACAGAGGAACAAATGTCGCAACGGTCGGCTTCTACAGTGGCTGATACTTCTGGTGATTTGGTGCTAACTTCTGAAGATAATCTCGTAATTGGTGCCAATGCAGGTAAATATATGCCCATCGTCAATGAACGTATTGACGAGGTACGTGATAATCTAAAGGATCCAAATGGCTATTGGGTTGGTATTTGGTATGATCCCATCGTATTTGTTCAGAATGATACCTTCCATAATGGCATTGGTAAATATATTACTACATGGGATACATTGGGAAAACAAGGTGATTGGTCTATCGTTATGACTGATTTTGTAGCATCTCAGAATGCGGCCAATTTGCTATATAATATGGTAGAGTATAAAGGGGAACCAGAGGCTCTTGAATACTTGTATAGTTTGAAGCCCCATGTGGTTCAACATGCTAAATTTTTGTCTACTCCAATACGACTAACTGCGCTAGGGGAGACAAATATTGGTATTGGTAACTTGTCTGATGCGGCGCAATATAGTCATCATGGGTATCCAATTAAGATCATTTATCCTAAAGATGGTACGTCTTATTATGTGACTGGTGCTGCCGTTTTAAAAAATTCAAAACATAAAGCAGATAGTGTAGAGTTTATTAATTGGTTACTATCTTCTAAAACGGCGAAATATATGGTAGAAAAGAATTTTACTTATATATTTACTAATCCTGAGATGGATGAGCCAAAAGATTCTATGGGGCATGATTTAGTATTATGGCCTGTGAATGGTGGTTATACTCTAGAAGGTAAAAAGTTACTATTAAATCATTGGGTTAGCCAAGTACGATTCCGTAAGGACTAAGTCAGTTGTATAAATCCAAGAAATAAATAAGAATCTAGTGACGAAAGGATATAGAATGGGGAAAAAATTAGGATATGTTAGCCTAGGTTGTGCTAAAAATTTAGTAGATACAGAGGTAATGTTAGGCTTATTGCGAGATAATGGCTATTCGATTACAGAAGACTTAAGCGAAGCAGATCTTATCGTTGTAAATACCTGTACTTTTATTGAAAAAGCTAAGGCTGAGTCTATAAATACTATACTTGAGGTTGCCCAATATAAGGAGGATGGTACTTGTAAGGGCCTCATCGTAGCAGGTTGTCTTAGCCAACAGTATCAGGATGAATTATTCCAAGAAATTCCTGAAATTGATGCATTAATCGGTACCGGTGCATGGGATCAAGTTATGGTAGCCGTTGATGCTATTGAGCACGGCAATCGCAGTTGTATCATGGAAAATATTACGAATATCTATGATGAGCGCATGCCTCGTATTCAAACAACACCTCGTTATAGTGCATATGTAAAAATTGCAGAAGGCTGTAATAACGGGTGTACATTCTGTATTATTCCTAAGGTACGTGGTGCATTCCGTAGTCGTACTATCGAGTCTATTAAGGCTGAAGTGGAACGATTGGCTGCGACAGGGGTTAAGGAAATTGTTCTTATCGCTCAGGACACAACAAGTTATGGTATTGACCTTAATGATGGAAAACCATTGTTGACGACATTGTTAAAGGAATTAACAACTGTAGAAGGTATAGAATGGATTCGCATGCTATACCTATATCCGACATTCTTCTCTGATGAATTGTTAGATATTATCGTTAATGAGCCAAAGCTTTGTAAATATGTAGATATTCCATTGCAACATGTTAATAACGATATTTTGAAACAAATGAATCGCCGAGACGATCGCAATGATATTGAGCGCTTGCTTAAGAAGATTAGAAATGCACCGACTCATATTACATTGCGCACCTCTATCATCGTTGGATTTCCTGGTGAAACAGATGAACAATTTGAGGAACTTTGTGACTTTGTAAAAGAAATCAAATTCGATAATATGGGCGTATTTACGTATTCTCAAGAGGATGGTACACCAGCTGGTGCTCGTGAAGACCAAATACCAGAAGAGGTCAAAGAAGAGCGTTATCACGTTCTTATGTCCATCCAAGCTGCTATCTCTGAAGAGAATAATCGCAATTTAGAAGGTACCATTGATTATGCGATGGTAGAGGAAATCGAAGAAGGCGAGAATAACACATTGCTTGCAAAAGGTCGATTGAAATCTCAAGCACCTGATGTAGATGGTAATATGTACATTGAAGACTGCGGTGAAGACATTCAACCTGGTGATATTCTTAAGGTACAAGTAGAGCAAGGCTTTGCTTATGATGTAGTAGCTACAGTTGTAGAATAATGCACAGTTCGATATATTCGATTGTGGAGGTGATCTGATGATTGTAGAACTTATTTCTACAGGTTCAGAATTATTGTTAGGTGATACAGTAAATACGAATGTATCATGGCTAGCACAAGAGTTGAATAAACTAGGATATACCATTGCCCATCAATCGGTGGTAGGTGATAATCCGAAACGAATGGCTGAAGTTTTTCAGCTCGCTAGTACAAGGGCTGATATTATTATTAGTACTGGTGGGCTAGGACCTACGCAGGGCGATATTACACGTAATGTACTTGCCGATTCAATTGGCAGACCTATTGTATTTAATCAAGAGGCCATGGATGAGCTTGAAAGATTCTTTAAAAGTGTAAACCGTACTATACCTGATGCGAGTCGGCGAGAAGCACAATTACCAAAAGGGGCAAAGGTATTATATAACCCTGTTGGAGTTGCTCCCGGTGTAGTCGTTGAAGATGGCGACACTACGTACATACTTTTACCTGGACCTCCTGGAGAAATGAAGGGCATGTTCCAAGAGAGCGTAGTTCCTTATTTAAATGGCCGATTTGGTTCTCAAGGTGTTGTTACATCCTATCGTTATGGCGTATATGATATTCGTGAAATTGATTTAGAAAGCACCTTGATGGATCTAATTAAGAAGCAATCTAATCCGACCATAGCTTTGCTCATTAAAAAAGGCTACATTGAGGTTCGTATCACTGCTAAGGCTGAAACATTAGAAGCGGCACAAGACCTGCTTAATCCTTGGGATGCAATCATACGAGAACGCTTAGGCTCTCGCATAGGGCGCAACTTAACAATTTCTATGGAGGAAACATTAGGTCGAACCTTGTTAGAGGAACATAGTACTATTAGTACTGCTGAATCATGTACATCAGGATTGGTTGGTAAATTACTGACTAATGTCAGTGGCAGTAGTGAGTACTATATGGGTGGTGTCATTTCGTATAGTAATGATGTGAAACATCGTGTTTTAGGTGTACCACAAGATATGTTAGATGCGTATGGCGCTGTTAGTGAACAAGTGGCTAAGGCTATGGCAGAGGGGGCACGAACTGTTGGCCAAACAACATATGCTGTTTCTACGACAGGCATAGCTGGTCCTGGAGGTGGTACTCGAGAAAAGCCTGTTGGTCTTGTATGGTTTGGTGTTACTGGTCCATATGGCACAGTGGCCCATAAAGCTAATTTAATTGGCAATCGAGAAGATATTAGACAAAGTGCGGCAGAACTAGCACTATACTATGTTTATACTTATATAACAGAAAAGGGGAAATAAAATAATGGCTGTAGATGGCAGACAAGCAGCGTTGGATAACGCGTTAAAACAAATTGAAAAAGATTTTGGTAAAGGTGCTATTATGCGTCTTGGTGAAGCGGCAGATCGCATGAATGTAGAGGTGATTTCCTCTGGTTCTCTTGCTATCGATATTGCTGTTGGTGTAGGTGGTTTCCCTCGTGGCCGTGTAATTGAAATCTACGGTCCAGAATCTTCTGGTAAAACAACAGTCGCTCTTCACGCTGTAGCAGAAGCTCAAAAACAAGGTGGTATTGCAGCATTTATTGATGCGGAACATGCGATGGATCCTGTATATGCTCGCAACTTGGGGGTAGACATCAATAATTTGTTGATTTCTCAACCAGATAATGGAGAACAAGCTCTAGAAATTACAGAAGCTCTTGTTCGCAGTGGTGCAGTAGATATCGTTGTAGTTGACTCCGTAGCGGCTTTGGTTCCTAAAGCGGAAATCGATGGTGAAATGGGTGACGCTCACGTAGGTTTACAAGCTCGTTTGATGAGTAAAGCTTTGCGCAAATTGACTGGTATCATCAGTAAATCCAAAACAGTTGTTATCTTCATCAACCAATTGCGTGAAAAAGTAGGTGTTATGTTCGGTAATCCTGAAACAACAACTGGTGGTCGTGCGTTGAAATTCTATTCTTCCGTGCGACTTGATGTTCGTAAAGGGGAATTAATTAAAGCAAATAACGAAAATGTTGGCGCTCGAACAAAAGTCAAAGTTGTCAAAAATAAGGTGGCACCTCCATTTAAGACAGCTGAATTTGATTTGATGTATGGCGAAGGTATCTCTAAAACTGGCACACTTATTGATATTGGTACAAATATGGAAATTATTAATAAATCTGGTGCTTGGTACTCCTATAATGGGGAACGTATGGGGCAAGGTAAGGAAGCGGCTAAACAATACTTGTTAGAGAATCCACAAATAGCTGATGAAATCGATCGCATTATTCGTGATACATTGGCTGTTGGCACTGAAGAAATCGATGTAATTGGTGAAGAAGTAACTGAAGAAGTATAATCATGAGTGACGAAACGATGCAAGCTGCTATGGATCAAGCGTATCGCTTCCTAGCTCAGCGCTTCCTTAGTTCTTATGAGCTGACGCAAAAAATGAGACGTAAACAATTCGAGGACCCTATCATTGAGAGGGTCCTTGAGCGCCTTAGAGATTATGATTACATTAATGATGAACGTTTATCTGAGCAGGTATTAGCCTATTTGATGAAAGAACAGAAATACGGTGCTTATATGATTAAGCAAAAAATGAAACTTCGAGGACTTGCGATTCCTCAAGAAATTTCTGCTTATGATGAGGTAAAAGCTGCTTATCGGGTGGTAGAAAAAAAATTTGGATTTATTCTCAATGAAGAGAAGACTCCTCGGGTAAAAGTTTTTAGTTTTCTCAAATACAGGGGGTTCTCAACAAGCACAATTCAAGTTGTATGCAATGATTTTTATGAATAAATTCTGCTTTTGGAGAGGCCTTGGTAGGCTTGTAAAATCTTGACAGAAAGGGCTTTGAAGTCTAAAATTAATAATTTAATGCATAAAGGGCATAAAAAGGAGCATGAAAGCTCAATTTTGAGAAATAAAAAGGAGGTGAAAGAAATTTTAGAGTATAGTCTAATTGCAGTGGTAATGGTACTGATTGGACTAGGGGTAGGCTATTTTTTAAGAAAAAATATTGCTGAAGGAAAACTGAATCAAGCTGAACAAGAGGCTGCTCGCATCATTGCAAATGGTGAACGCACAGCTGAGTCTAAAAAGAAAGAAGCTTTATTAGAAGCGAAAGAAGAAATTCATAAGCTCCGTTCTGATGTAGAACGAGAAAATAAAGATCGTCGTTCTGAACTTCAACGTATGGAACGTCGTATTCTTCAAAAAGAAGAATCTTTGGATAAAAAATTAGACAATATTGAGCACAAAGAGGAAGCTTTACATCGCAAAGAAGCTGACTTAGCCCAAAGCCGTGAAAAGGTAGAAGCTTTGTATGAAAAACAAATGGCAGAATTGGAACGTATTTCTGGCATGACGTTCGAAGAAGCAAAAAATATCTTGTTAACGAATGTGGAACAAGAAATCCGTCATGAAACGGCGATTATGGTTAAGGAAATGGAGCAGCAAGCTAAGGATGAAGCGGAGAAAAAAGCGAAAGAAATTATCTCCTCTGCTATCCAACGTTGTGCAGCTGACCATGTAGCGGAAACTACCGTATCCGTAGTGGCATTGCCTAATGATGAAATGAAGGGGCGCATTATCGGTCGTGAGGGCCGTAACATTCGTGCACTCGAAACATTAACAGGTATTGATTTGATTATCGATGACACACCAGAAGCAGTTATTCTTTCCGGCTTCGATCCAATTCGCCGTGAAGTGGCTCGTATTGCGCTGGAAAAATTGATTGTAGATGGTCGTATCCATCCAGCTCGTATTGAAGAAATGGTTGGTAAAGCTCGTAAAGAGGTGGACCAAACTATTAAAGAGGCTGGTGAACAAGCGACATTTGAAGCTGATGTTCATGGCTTACATCCTGAAATTGTTAAGATTTTAGGCCGTTTGAAATATCGTACTAGTTATGGTCAAAACGTATTGAAACATTCCATTGAAGTATCTCATTTAGCAGGTTTAATGGCAGCTGAACTAGGCTGTGATGTAACTTTGGCTAAACGAGGTGGTTTGATTCATGATATTGGTAAAGCATTAGACCGTGAACTTGAAGGTTCTCATGTTCAAATCGGTGTTGATGTGGCCCGTAAATATCGTGAAAGTGCAGCAGTAATTAACTGTATTGGTGCTCATCATGGCGATGAAGAGTTCCAAACTGTAGAAGCTGTATTAGTAGCTGCCGCTGATGCTATCTCCGCTGCCCGTCCAGGAGCACGTCGAGAAACATTAGAAAACTACTTAAAACGTTTATCTAAATTGGAAGAAATCGCTGAATCCTTCGAAGGCGTTGAAAAATGTTTTGCTATTCAAGCCGGTCGTGAGATTCGCGTTGTAGTAAAACCGGATAAGATTGATGAAGCTGAGTCTACATTACTTGTTCGGAATATCGTAAAACGCATCGAGTCAGAACTTGAATATCCAGGCCAAATTAAGGTCGTAATTATTCGTGAAACTCGCGTTGTGGATTACGCAAAATAATATGCTATAAGCGATAAGTCGCCGGCCATATACAGGCTCACCGAGGCCGGAGC
>OJTT01000066.1_pt1 | contig 50172 bp, 42 predicted proteins | sample 1599761 | NCBI WGS metagenome assembly OJTT01 (sample SAMN04436872, study PRJEB24849) | human gut metagenome | biome: human gut; feature: NICU; material: stool | host: Homo sapiens | place: USA: Saint Louis, MO | collected 2011-09-04 | reverse complement strand
ACGATCGTTCGCTCAAACGCCGCGAAGTGGCGCTAATTGGTTTATTGCTGGTTGCCGCTGTGCCGGCAACGTGGATGCTGGTGGGGTAAGCGGTCGCCCTGCCGCAGAACGCATAGGAGATACCCATGGCTGAACAACAGCCCCGCCCGATTCTGATCACAGGAGCAGGCCGCCGCATCGGCCTCGCTCTGGCACACCATTTTCTGCAGCAGCGCCAGCCGGTCATCATCAGCTATCGTACGCCCTATCCGGCGATTGACGGCCTGCGCGAAGCGGGCGCGCTCTGCCTGCAGGCCGATTTTAGCAGCGATGACGGCATTCTGACCTTCGCTGAAGCGGTCAAATCACACACCGACGGTCTGCGCGCCATCATCCATAACGCCAGCGACTGGATGGCGGAAAAGCCGGGCGTCCCGCTGAGCGCAGTCATCAACCGCATGATGCAGATCCACGTCAACGCCCCCTATCTGCTCAACCATGCGCTGGAGGCGTTGCTGCGCGGCCACGGCCATGCCGCCAGCGACATTATCCATATCACCGATTACGTGGTGGAGCGCGGGAGCGACAAACATATCGCCTACGCCGCCAGCAAAGCCGCCCTGGATAACATGACCCGCTCCTTCGCTCGCAAGCTGGCTCCAGAGGTTAAGGTCAACGCCATCGCGCCGTCGCTAATCATGTTTAATGAGGGTGACGACGAGGCCTATCGTCAGCAGGCGCTGGATAAATCGCTGATGAAAATCGCCCCTGGCGAAAAAGAGATTAGCGATCTCATCGATTACCTGTTTACCAGCCGCTACGTTACCGGCCGCTCATTCGCTGTCGACGGCGGCCGCCCGCTGCGCTAGTGGAAACGGCTCCAGCCGAGGATTAACAGCCAGGCGCACAGCCCCCAGCATCCCACTGCGCCTGCCAGCGCCAACGGCAGGCGCATAATCCCGGTGAAATACCACAGTGACAGCAGATAGATAAAATAGGGAAGAATCGACCACATGCCGAATACGATGGTCGCGCGCAGGGCTTCGATCCCCCGCTCGCTGGCGACAATATAATGGGCGATGAGCGCAAAGGTGGGAAACAGCGGGACCAGGCCAGCGATAGCGTAGTTTTTGGTTTTCGCCAGCACGCCAATCAGCACCACCACCAGCGCTCCCAACAGCCCTTTGATTAACAGCCCCATGCCCGTATGCCTTAACAGTGAATCAATAAGTTAGGGCAGCATAGCGGATTTAACGCTGTTTATAAAAGAGTAATGGCGGGTAAAATAAGTGCGGTGTATGTTACTTCTTTTACTGATGTGCAATAGACATGAATAAAATCGTTTTTGTTGAGGATGACCCTGAGGTAGGCACGCTGATCGCCGCCTATCTCGGCAAGCATGATATGGATGTGGTGGTCGAGCCTCGCGGCGACCGCGCTGAGGAGGTGATCGCGCGGGAGAAACCGGATCTGGTGCTGCTGGACATTATGCTGCCCGGCAAGGACGGAATGACGCTCTGTCGCGATCTGCGCGGGCAATGGCAAGGGCCGATTGTCCTGCTGACTTCGCTCGACAGCGATATGAACCATATCCTCTCCCTGGAGATGGGCGCCAGCGATTATATTCTGAAAACCACCCCGCCAGCGGTACTTCTCGCGCGACTGCGTCTGCATTTGCGCCAGCATATTGCTCCGGCAGGCGCCGGATCCGCCTCCTCAACGCTCACGCCACATAAAACCATCTCCTTCGGCTCGCTGACCATTGACCCGGTCAACCGCCAGGTGCTGCTTGGCGGAGAAAACGTCGCCCTGTCGACCGCCGATTTCGATCTGCTGTGGGAGTTGGCCACCCACGCCGGGCAGATTATGGACCGCGACGCACTGCTGAAAAATTTACGCGGCGTTACCTATGACGGGATGGATCGCAGCGTCGACGTGGCTATCTCCCGCCTGCGCAAAAAACTGCTCGACAACGCCACGGAGCCCTATCGTATTAAGACCGTTCGCAACAAAGGCTACCTGTTCGCCCCTCACGCCTGGGATAACTAAGCAGCCCTTCTGCGGCCCTGCGAGGGGCCCGCTCATCGCGCGCTCGCCGGCGGCAAAGTTATCACGTTTGCTGCCTGCTGCGTTCGTCCCTGGCGCGCACATTCATCACCGGAACTTGTCATATTGATTAAATCAATAGAATTAGCCGTACAGAACCCCATCACATAACTCCTCAATATGATTGTGCTCAAGGACTTACCGCTGTCAGAGTGGCATAAAGCCTGAAAACACAGGACTTTTGCATGATGAAATACGTTGTACTTTTGGCACTCTCACTGTTCACTTCTCTCTCTGGCTGGGCTTTTTCCCTCGACAACGCCGATATTCGACTCCTTTGTCCGCAGCGCGGGCAAATCGAGGTGATCCTTCATCGCTATGAACATACCCAGCAATCCTGGGGGCAGCATCACTTTGAAACCGGCGGCGGCCACGTTCGCCAGGGGCCGCTGCTGGTGATCCCGTTTGCCAACCTCGATCAGATGATTTACCACCAGACCACCGGCGAGTTTGCTTACTGGTATGCCGAAACGGAAAAGCTGGTGCGCTGTCGGCTGCTGAGTCTGACGACCACCTATCCGGTAGACATTCCTTATTATCGTGAGTAGCGTATCCATCGACGCACAAAATACGATTGCCCTGCTCCCCCCGAGGGTGAAGAAATCACCGCATCGAGTGACACTGTCACCTTTTCACCGTTCTGTCTCCAGGCTGGCTATTGTCAGGGGGCATAAACCCTGCTTTGATAGCGTATCTATGATTTCCCCGCGCCTCGCCCGGGGATATCGATAACATTGACTCCCCGACGCGCAGAAGATGCCCCTGGGGCGCCAGACAGGTTTCTCTTGAATACGCGGTAATGTAATGAAAAAGCTGTTCGTGCAGTTCTATCTTCTGCTCTTCGTCTGCTTTCTGGTGATGACCATGCTGGTCGGTCTGGTCTATAAATTTACCGCGGAGCGCGCCGGACGGCAGTCGCTTGACGATTTGATGAAAAGCTCGCTGTATCTGATGCGCAGCGAGCTGCGGGAGATACCGCCGCGCGACTGGAGCAAGACCCTTAAAGAGCTGGACCTGAATTTATCGTTTGATCTGCACATCGAGCCGATCAGCAAATTTAAGCTGTCGGAAAGCTCGATGCAGCACCTGCGCGCCGGCGATATCGTCGCCCTCGACGATCAGTACACCTTTATTCAGCGCATTCCCCGCAGCCACTATGTGCTGTCGGTGGGCCCGGTGCCCTATCTCTATTTTCTGCATGAGATGCGCCTGCTGGACGTGGCGCTGATGGCGTTTATTGCTATCTCGCTGGCCTTTCCGGTGTTTATCTGGATGCGCCCGCACTGGCAGGACATGCTGCGCATTGAGACGGCCGCCCAGCGCTTTGGCGAAGGTCACCTCAGCGAGCGCATTCACTTCGACAGTATGTCCAGCTTCGAGCGGCTCGGGGTGGCCTTTAACCAAATGGCCGATAACATTAATGCGCTTATTGCCAGCAAAAAGCAGCTGATTGACGGCATCGCCCATGAACTCAGGACACCGCTGGTACGCCTGCGCTACCGTCTGGAGATGAGCGAGAATCTCAGCGAGGCGGAATCGCAGGCGCTGAACCGCGATATCGGTCAGCTGGAGGCGCTGATTGAAGAGCTCCTGACCTACGCCCGCCTCGACCGCCCGCAGACGGAGCTCAGCCTGACGACTCCCGATTTTCCCGCCTGGATCAGCGATCACGTCGAGGATATCCAGATGGTTAACCCACAGCGCGAGGTCGCCCTGGCGACGCTGACCCACGGTAACTACGGCGCGCTCGATATGCGACTGATGGAGCGGGTGCTGGATAATTTGGTCAATAACGCCCTGCGCTACAGCAGCCAGCGGGTGGCGGTCAGCCTGACGCTGCAGGGTTCGCGCGCATCGTTGCTGGTTGAGGATGACGGCCCGGGAATCGCCCCCGAGGAGCGCGAGCGGGTGTTTGAGCCCTTTGTCCGCCTTGACCCCAGCCGGGACCGGGCGACAGGAGGCTGCGGCCTCGGCCTGGCGATTGTCCACAGTATCGCCCAGGCGATGGGCGGCGAGGTGCGCTGCGAGGCCAGCCCTCTCGGCGGCGCCCGCTTCTGCTTTAGCTGGCCGGTCTATCATCAGCTGCCTGATTTCACCTCTGCCTGAATAAAACTTGCGCAGAAGCCGCGGGCTGGGTATGCTGCAAAAATCTAATAGTATGTTGTAACTAAGGTGGTAATAATGGCCAGCTACGACCTCGTTGAACGTCTGAATAATACCTTTCGCCAGATCGAGCTGGAGCTGCAGGCGCTCCAGCAGGCGTTAAGTGACTGCCGTCTGCTGGCGGGCCGGGTATTTGAACTGCCGGCGATCGGTAAGGATGCCGAGCACGATCCGCTGGCCACTATTCCGGTGGTGCAGCACATCGGCAAGACGGCCCTGGCGCGCGCCCTGCGCCACTACAGCCATCTGTTTATCCAGCAGCAATCGGAAAACCGCAGCAGCAAGGCCGCCGTACGCCTGCCGGGGGCTATCTGCCTGCAGGTTACCGCCGCGGAGCAGCAGGATCTGCTGGCGCGTATTCAGCATATCAATGCCCTGAAGGCCACCTTCGAGAAGATCGTCACCGTCGACTCCGGCCTGCCCCCCACCGCCCGTTTTGAGTGGGTACACCGTCATTTGCCGGGGTTGATCACCCTTAGCGCCTACCGCACGCTGACGCCCCTCGTCGACCCGAGCACCATCCGCTTCGGCTGGGCCAATAAGCACGTCATCAAGAATCTGACCCGCGACCAGGTGTTGATGATGCTGGAGAAAAGCCTGCAAGCGCCGCGGGCGGTGCCGCCGTGGACCCGGGAGCAGTGGCAGAGCAAACTGGAAAGGGAGTATCAGGATATCGCCGCCCTGCCGCAGCGGGCGCGGCTGAAAATAAAACGACCGGTGAAAGTCCAGCCGATCGCCCGCGTCTGGTACGCCGGCGAGCAGAAACAGGTACAGTACGCCTGCCCCAGCCCGCTGATCGCCCTGATGTCCGGCAGCCGGGGGGTCAGCGTACCGGATATTGGCGAGCTGCTGAACTATGATGCCGACAATGTGCAGTATCGCTACAAACCGGAGGCGCAGTCGCTGAGATTGCTTATCCCGCGCCTGCACCTCTGGCTGGCTAGCGAATAGCCAGGCTGCCGACCATCTCTTCCGGGCGCACCCAGCTGTCGAATTCGGCTTCCGTCAGGTAGCCCAGCGCCAGCGCCGAGGCTTTGAGAGTCAGCCCCTCATGGTGCGCTTTTTTAGCGATTTCCGCCGCCTTGTCGTAGCCGATATGGGTATTCAGCGCAGTAACCAGCATCAGCGACTCATTGAGCAACTGACTGATCCGCTCGCGATTCGGTTCAATACCCACCGCACAGTGCTCGTTAAAGCTCGCCATACCGTCCGCCAGCAGACGCACCGACTGCAGGAAGTTGTGGATGACCATCGGGCGATAGACGTTAAGCTCAAAGTTGCCGGAAGCACCGCCGATATTCACCGCCACGTCGTTGCCCATCACCTGGCAGCAGACCATGGTCAGAGCTTCGCACTGGGTTGGGTTAACCTTGCCCGGCATAATCGATGACCCTGGCTCGTTTTCCGGGATGGCGATTTCACCAATGCCGCAGCGGGGGCCGGAGGCCAGCCAGCGGACATCGTTAGCGATTTTCATCAGCGAGGCCGCCAGGCCTTTCAGCGCGCCGTGGGCATGGACCAGGGCATCCACAGTGGCCAGCGCTTCGAATTTGTTCGGCGCGGTGACAAATGGCTGTCCGCTGAGCGACGCCAGCTCGGCCGCCACGCGTACGGCATATTCCGGATGGGTATTCAGCCCGGTTCCTACCGCCGTCCCGCCCAGCGCCAGCTCGGCAAGATGCGGCTGACTGGCTTCAATGTGCTTCAGGCTATGGTCCAGCATCGCCACCCAGCCGGAGATCTCCTGGCCTAAGGTGAGCGGCGTGGCGTCCTGCAGATGGGTGCGGCCGATCTTGACGATATCCCTGAAGGCCACCGCTTTTTCATTGAGCGTCGCCCGCAGCGCCTGCAGCGACGGGATCACTTTTTCCCGCAGGGCAATCAGCGCCGCGACGTGCATGGCGGTGGGGAATACATCATTTGAGCTCTGGCTCTTATTCACATCGTCATTGGGATGAATTTTTCGCGCCATCCCCCGTTCTCCGCCGAGCAGTTCACTGGCGCGGTTGGCCAGCACCTCGTTCATATTCATATTGCTTTGGGTGCCGGAGCCGGTCTGCCAGATAGCCAGGGGGAACTCCTGCGCGTGCTTTCCGGCCAGCACTTCGTCAGCGGCGGCGACGATCGCCCCGGCTTTTTCCGCCGTCAACAGTCCGAGATCCTGGTTAACCTTCGCCGCCGCCCGCTTGGTCAGCGCCAGGGCGTATATCAGCTCCCCGGGCATTTTTTCGGTCGAGATGCGGAAATGCTCCAGCGAGCGCTGGGTCTGGGCGCCCCAGAGTTTATCGGCCGGGACCTCGATGGCGCCCATCGAGTCTTTTTCACTGCGATGCGTTGTCATTACTTTCTCCTTGGATGAAAAGTGCGTCATAGCGACAAAGCTCACCTGCTTAAAAGACTAAGTATTGGCCAGATTGATAAGTTGTTTTGGTGGTTCGTGCCGCGAAGCGACATAAAAAAAGCCGCCCCGAGGGGCAGCCCAGACCGCTGACAAAATGCAATCGTCGGGATTGCCCGGCGGCGCTGCGCTTGCGCGGGCCTACAGAGAACTGCATAACTTATTGATATTGCTGTCTTTCGTAGGCCGGGTAAGGCGAAAGCCGCCGCCCGGCAGAAAGGCGCTCACCCTAACGAAATCAGGTTTGTCATCGACCAGCGCCGCCCCGAAGGGCGGCCTGGGTTACTTCACGCAGCGGGCGCACTGCGAGGTCTGGATCTGCTGGAAGAAGTCATTGCCTTTATCATCAACGAGGATAAAGGCCGGGAAATCCTCCACTTCAATTTTCCAGATAGCCTCCATACCCAGCTCCGGATAGGCCACGCACTCGAGGCTCTTGATGCTCTGCTGGGCCAGCACTGCCGCCGGGCCGCCGATGCTGCCGAGGTAGAAGCCGCCGTGTTTGTGGCAGGCGTCGGTGACCTGCTGGCTGCGGTTGCCTTTCGCCAGCATGATCTTGCTCGCCCCATGGGACTGCAGCAGATCAACGTAAGAGTCCATGCGGCCTGCGGTGGTCGGCCCCAAAGAGCCGGAGGCGTAACCGTCCGGCGTCTTGGCCGGACCTGCGTAGTAGATCGGGTGATCTTTGACGTACTGCGGCAGCGCCTCGCCGTTGTCGATAAGCTCCTTCAGCTTAGCGTGGGCGATATCGCGGGCGACGATGATAGTCCCGCTCAGCGACAGGCGGGTGGACACCGGATACTGCGACAGCTGCGCCAGGATCTCGCTCATCGGCTGGTTAAGATTTACCTTCACCGCTTCGCCTTCCCCGGCCTGGCGCAGATGCTCAGGGATATATTTCCCCGGGTTGCTCTCCAGCTTCTCGATCCAGATGCCGTCGCGGTTAATTTTGGCTTTGATGTTGCGGTCGGCGGAACAGGAAACCCCCATCCCGACCGGGCAGGAAGCGCCGTGACGCGGCAGACGGATCACGCGGATATCGTGGGCAAAGTATTTGCCGCCGAACTGCGCGCCGAGACCAAGGTTCTGCGCCTCCAGCAGCAGCTCCTGCTCCATCTGCACGTCGCGGAACGCCTGGCCGTGCTCGTTACCTTCGGTCGGCAGGCCATCGTAGTATTTGGTGGACGCCAGCTTCACGGTCTTCAGCGTCGCTTCCGCCGAGGTACCGCCGATCACGAAGGCGATATGGTACGGTGGACAGGCGGCAGTACCGAGGGTGCGCATCTTCTCGACGAGGTAATTTTTCAGCTTCGCCGGGGTGATCAGCGCTTTGGTTTCCTGGTACAGATAGGTTTTGTTCGCCGAGCCGCCGCCCTTGGCGATGCAGAGGAATTTGTACTCATCGCCATCGGTAGCATAGAGATCGATCTGCGCCGGCAGGTTGGTGCCAGTGTTAACCTCTTTATACATATCCAGCGGCGCGTTCTGCGAGTAGCGCAGGTTGTCCTGGATATAGGTGTTGTACACCCCCTGCGCCAGGGCGGCTTCATCGCCGCCGCCGGTCCACACGCGCTGGCCTTTTTTACCCATGATGATCGCGGTGCCGGTGTCCTGGCAGGTGGGCAGAATACCTTTGGCGGCGATATCCGAGTTGCGCAGGAACTGCAGCGCGACGTATTTATCGTTTTCGCTGGCTTCCGGATCGTTAAGGATATCCGCCACCTGCTGCTGATGCGCAGGGCGAAGCATAAAGGAGGCGTCGTGGAAAGCATGCTGCGCCAGAAGGGTCAGCGCCTGAGGGTCAACTTTTAGCACTTCCTGGCCGGCGAATTCGGCGACGGAGACGTAATCACTGCTGAGGAGATAATACTCGGTGTCATCCTTTTTGAGCGGAAAAGGATCCTGGTAAACAAACGGTTTATTCGACATTGTACTCTCACTTACTGCTTTGGCTGATTATGTTTCAGGCAGGGACTCCATGTGCCTGTAGAAAAGCGAGTCGAACAATCTTACACAATTTTTTAACAAAAACTGAGACAAGGACGACTTTTTCTTTCAGCAGTTGCTTCTCCACCGTTTGCTGGTTTAATAGGGCGATAAAATTTACTTTGTTTGAAACAGGGATTGAGAATGCAAAAGCTGATTAACGCCGTGCAGAACTATGCATGGGGAAGCCACACCGCCTTAACCGAACTCTATGGCATCGCCAACCCGGACAATCTGCCGATGGCAGAGCTGTGGATGGGGGCGCATCCGAAGAGCAGTTCGCAGATCCTGGCGGCCGACGGCCAGCCGCGTTCGCTGCGCGAGGTGATTGACGCGGATAAAGCCGCTCTGCTCGGCGACAAGGTTGCCGCCCGCTTTGGTGAACTGCCGTTCCTGTTTAAGGTACTGTGCGCCGCTCAGCCGCTCTCAATTCAGGTGCATCCCAACAAGCAGGCCTCGGAAGAAGGTTTCGCCCGCGAGAACGCCGCCGGTATCCCGCTCTCCGCCGCCGAGCGTAACTACAAAGATCCGAACCACAAACCGGAGCTGGTTTTTGCCCTGACGCCGTTCCTGGCGATGAATGCATTTCGCGAGTTCAGCGAGATTGTCACCCTGCTGCAGCCGGTGGCTAGCGCGCATCCGGCAATCGGCGCCTTCCTGCAGCAGCCGGACGCGACTCACCTGAGCCAGCTGTTTGCCAGCCTGCTAAATATGCAGGGTGAGGAAAAGGCCAAGGCGCTGCAGGTGCTGCGCGACGTACTGGCCCGTGAACAAGGCGAACCGTGGCAGACTATCCGCCTGATCGCGGAATTCTATCCGGACGACAGCGGCCTCTTCTCCCCGCTGCTGCTGAACGTGGTGAAGCTGAACCCAGGCGAAGCGATGTTCCTGTTTGCTGAAACGCCGCACGCCTATCTGCAGGGGGTGGCGCTGGAGGTGATGGCCAACTCGGATAACGTACTGCGCGCCGGCCTGACGCCGAAATACATTGATATTCCTGAGCTGGTTGCTAACGTCAAGTTCGAGGCTAAACCGGCGGGTGAGCTGTTGACCCAGCCGCAGCGTCACGGCGCGGAACTCGACTTCCCGATCCCGGTGGAAGATTTTGCCTTCTCCCTGCATGACCTCTCCGCCGAGGCCAGCGATCTGGCCCAGGCAAGCGCGGCGATCGTGTTCTGCGTCGACGGTGAAGCCGTACTGCGCAAAGGCGACCAGAGCCTGACCCTCAAGCCGGGCGAGTCGGCCTTCGTGGCCGCCAGTGAATCGCCGGTGCAGATCAGCGGCCGCGGCCGCGTGGCGCGCGTTTTCAATAAGCTCCAGTAAGCGACTGACCCTTAAGGTCGCGCTTACTGTTGGTGATAACTCAGCCAGGCGGTCTCTCCGCCTGGCTTCATTTATGGATAAATGCTATGAAAAAATCGCTGGTCGCAGCAGGAGTCATCGTGGCGCTGGGCGTGGTATGGACAGGCGGCGCCTGGTTCACTGGTAAACAGCTGGAAGGCCGGATCGCCGATATGGTGCAGCAGGCAAACGCCCAGCTGCGCAGCAGCGCGCCGGAGTCAGGTCTGGAGCTGAGCTATCAGGACTACCAGCGCGGGCTGTTCAGCAGCCATCTGCAGCTGGTAGTGAAGCCGATCGCCGGTCAGGCTAACGGCTGGCTGGCCGCCGGGCAGAGCGTGGTGCTTGACGAAGTGGTCGATCATGGCCCCTTCCCGCTGGCCTCGTTAAAAGCCTTTAATCTGGCGCCGGCAATGGCTTCCGTCCACACCACGCTGGTGAAAAACGACGCCAGCCAGGCGCTGTTCGAGATAGCCAAAGGCGACACCCCCTTTACCGTCGATACGCGCATTGCCTACAGCGGCGACAGCCAGTCGGCTATCGTCCTTAACGCCCTCGACTACGCTAAAGGCGATGAGAAAGTCACCTTCAGCGGCGGTCAGTTCCAGCTCGACGCCGACCGCGACGGCAAAAACATCAGCCTGAAGGGCCAGGCCGGCAGCGGGCAGATCGATGCGCTCAACGAATATAATCAGAAGGTACAGCTGCGCTTCGTCAACCTGACCACCGACGGCGCCACCGAGCTGGCCAGCTTCAACGAACGTATCGGCCAGCAAAAAATGACCCTCGATAAACTGGCCATCAGCGTCGAAGGCAAAGAGCTGGCGCTGATCGACGGCATGGCGCTGGACGGCGGCTCGACGCTGACCCAGGACGGCAAAGGCGTGAACAGCCAGGTGAACTACACCGTCAACAGCCTCAAGCTGCAGGGGCAGGATATGGGCAGCGGCAAACTCACGCTGAAAGTGGATAACGTCGACGGTCAGGCGTGGCACCAGTTCAGTCAGCAGTACAGCGCGCAGTCTCAGGCGCTGCTGGCGAAACCGGAGCTGGCGCAGAATCCGGAGCTGTATCAGCAGGCCCTCACCGAAACGCTGTTCAATGCGCTGCCGATCCTGCTCAAAGGCAACCCGTCGGTGACCATCTCTCCGCTGAGCTGGCGCAATGCCAAAGGCGAAAGCACCCTCAACCTCTCGGTTCTGCTGAAAGATCCGGCCCAGGTGACCGCTCCGCCGCAGACCCTGGCGGACAGCCTGGATCGCGTGGTGCAGTCCCTGGACGGCAAAGTGGTGATCCCGGTGGATATGGCGACGGAGTTTATGACTAAGATCGCCGGTCTGGAAGGCTATCAGCCGGCCGATGCCGCCAAGCTTGCCGATCAGCAGGTCAAAGGCCTGGCGGCGATGGGCCAGATGTTCCGCATTACCACCATGGAAGATAACGCCATCAGCAGCAGTCTGCAGTACGCGAACGGCCAGGTGACGCTGAACGGACAGAAAATGCCGCTGCAAGATTTTGCCGCGATGTTTGGTCTGGAAGCGCCTTCGCTGCCGGACAGCGCGCCGCAGGAAGGCCAGCCGCAGCAGGATGACGCCGCTCCTCAGCAGGATGACGCCGCCCCGCAGCCGTAACTTATCGGTACAGGAGACGGCCAGCGCGCGCCGTCTCCCTCATTTTCGCGTCACCAGCCGCGGGGGCATAATCTGGTTTCGCGTCTCGCCAGTCCCCTCTTCCAGCCGCCGCAGCATCGAATCCGCCAGGCTTTTCCCCATCTCCCGCGCCGGGGTGGTCACCCAGGTGAGGGGCAGGTCGTCGAGGGCGGCCTCCGGCACGTCGGCAAACGCCGCCAGCGCCACCCGCTGCTCAAAGTAGCTCTCGACGCCATCTTCCCCGCTCTGTCTTCCAGCCCGTAACAGACCGAACCACGCGCCGGTGGCTACCACGTTGTTGTAGCACAGCACCGCGGTAATGGTCGGATTCTGGCGCAGCAGGCCGGTCATCGCCTCCGCCGCCTGCTTCTGGCTGGACTCGCACTCCAGCACCCATTCGCTGTGAAACGGCAGGCCGTATTTCAGCAAGGTGGCGCAATAGCCGCCGACCCGCTCGGCGCGCGTCAGCGAAGCACTCTGCCCGCCGAGCCAGGCGATCCGCTGATGGCCGCGGCGGATAAGATGCTCCGTCACCAGCTGCGCCGCCTGCATGTTGTCCGGGCGGATTAGGTCGACATCGTCAAGATAGCTGGCGCGGGAAGCAAACACCAGCGGCACCCCCGCCTCCGCCGCACGCTCGCGCAGCTCGCTCCCGCGGTCGATCGCCCCGGCGATAATCACCCCGTCCACCCCCTGCGCCGCCAGCGTATCAAACCGCTGGGCCATCTTCTCGCCGCTGCGGCCTCCCTGGGTGAGAAATACCATTTTCCCCTGCCTCTCCAGGGCATCGGTGAGGCCGGCGGTTAATTCAGCATAAAACGGTTTTGACAGGTCGCTGACGATAAGGCCAATCACCCCGCTCTGCCCACCGCGCAGCGAGGCCGCCTGACGGTTGCGCACAAATCCCAGCTGTTCGATAGCCTGATTAACCCGCTCGCCGGTGGCGCTGGAGATGCGCCCTTTGCCGCTCAGTACCAGTGAAACGGTACTCACGGAGACGCCGGCAGCCAGCGCCACATCATTGATGGTGATCTTTTTTGCGATTGCCATAACCTGCTGGCTGACTCCCTTGCCTGTCGATAAATCGTTTTATCATTGTGCGATCTTTATAAACCTTATTATCGCTTGAATATGTGATTTTTATCGCACTAAAAAGTGGTAAAACGTTTTATCTTGCCGTGGCGTTAGTTCTCCCGACCACTTATGAATCAGGAACCGTGCTATGACGGCGAAAACAGCACCAAAAATCACCTTATGGGAATTTTTCCAGCAGCTGGGAAAAACCTTCATGCTGCCCGTAGCGTTGCTCTCGTTTTGCGGGATCATGCTGGGGATCGGCAGCTCGCTAAGCAGTCACGATGTTTTGACTCTGCTGCCGTGGCTGGATATGCCGCTGCTGCAGGCCATCTTTATCTGGATGAGCAAGGTCGGCTCCTTTGCCTTCAGCTTCCTGCCGGTCATGTTTTGTATCGCCATCCCGCTGGGTCTGGCGCGAGAGAACAAAGGCGTCGCCGCCTTCGCCGGCTTCGTTGGCTACGCGGTCATGAACCTGGCGGTCAACTTCTGGCTGACCGCGAAGGGTATTCTGCCCACCACCGACGCCGCGATCCTGAAGGCCAACAATATCCAGAACATTATCGGCATTCCGTCAATCGATACCGGGATCCTCGGGGCGGTGATCGCCGGAATTATCGTCTGGCTGCTGCATGAACGCTTCCATAACATTCGCCTGCCGGACGCCCTGGCCTTCTTCGGCGGCACCCGCTTCGTGCCGATCGTCACCACCGTGGTGCTGGGGCTGGTTGGGCTGGCGATCCCGCTGGTATGGCCAGTCTTCGCTATGGGGATCAACGCCCTCGGGAAGATGATCAACAGCGCCGGGGATTTTGGGCCGATGATCTTTGGCACCGGCGAGCGACTGCTGCTGCCGTTTGGCCTGCACCATATTCTGGTGGCGCTGATCCGCTTTACCGAAGCCGGCGGCACCCTCGACGTCTGCGGCCACAGCGTCAGCGGCGCGCTGACCATCTTCCAGGCGCAGCTGAGCTGTCCGACGACCCACGGCTTCGCCGAAAGCGCCACCCGTTTCCTGTCGCAGGGTAAAATGCCGGCATTCCTCGGCGGCCTGCCGGGAGCCGCGCTGGCGATGTACCACTGCGCCCGTCCGGAAAACCGACATAAAATTAAAGGCCTGCTGATCTCCGGGGTCATCGCCTGCGTGGTCGGCGGCACCACCGAGCCGCTGGAGTTCTTGTTCTTGTTTGTCGCGCCGGTCCTGTATGTCATCCACGCGCTGCTGACCGGTCTCGGCTTTACCATCATGGCGGTGCTCGGGGTAACCATCGGCAACACCGACGGCAATATCATCGACTTCGTGGTGTTTGGCATTCTGCATGGCCTGGCGACCAAGTGGTATCTGGTGCCGGTAGTGGCGGCTATCTGGTTCGCGGTCTACTATGCCATCTTCCGCTTCGCCATCACCCGCTTCAATCTGAAAACGCCGGGCCGCGACATCGACACTGCCGCCAGCGTGGAGAAAGCCGTAGCCGGTACCATCGGCAAATCCGGGTATAACGTACCGGCGATTCTGACGGCGCTCGGCGGCGCAGAGAACATTGTTTCGCTGGATAACTGCATTACCCGTCTGCGCCTGTCGGTGCACGATATGAGCAAAGTGGACGCCGCCGCGCTGAAAGCCCATCGCGCCATCGGGGTGGTACAGCTCAACCAGCATAATCTGCAGGTGGTTATTGGCCCGCAGGTACAGTCGGTAAAAGATGAGATGGCCACGCTGATGAATACCGTGCAGGCCTGATCCCACTAGTCCCCCCCCGCTACGGAGGGGGCGCTCGCTAAGGAAGCTCCAATGTTTGATTTTGCCACCCCTATCGATCGCCACGGCACCTGGTGCACGCAATGGGACTATGTCGCCGACCGGTTTGGCGCCGCCGATCTGCTGCCGTTCACTATTTCCGATATGGATTTCGCCACCGCGCCCTGTATTCTCGACGCCGTTAGCCAGCGGCTGGCCCACGGGGTGTTCGGCTACAGCCGCTGGCGCAACGAGGCGTTTCTCGGGGCGATTGCCCACTGGTACGCCAGTCGCTTTAACAGCGACATCGATCCGCAATCTGTGGTCTACGGACCGTCTGTTATCTACTTGGTGGCGGAAACCATCCGCCAGTGGTCGAAAGAAGGCGACGGCGTCGTGGTCCACACCCCTGCCTACGATGCGTTCTATAACACCATCACCGCTAACCGGCGGCGGATTGCCCCGGTGCCATTGATCCTGAAGGATAATCGGTGGCGCTGCGATATGGACCGCCTGGAGGCGGCGCTGGCGGAGCCAAAGAATACCCTGCTGCTGCTGTGCAGCCCGCACAACCCAACGGGGAAAGTCTGGCGTCGCGAGGAGCTGGAGACCATGGCGGCCCTGTGTCAAAAACATGGCGTCAGGGTGATTAGCGACGAAATTCATATGGACATGACCTGGAGCGAACACCGCCATATCCCGTGGAGCGAGGTCGCTCAGGGACCATGGGCGCTGTTCACCTCCGGTTCGAAGAGCTTCAATATTCCGGCCTTTACCGGGGCCTACGGCTTTATCCCCGAAGAGAACGAGCGCGACAGCTACCTGCAGGCGCTAAAGGGTCGCGACGGGCTCTCTTCCCCTTCCGTGCCGGCGCTGGTCGCCCATATCGCCGCCTACCGCGACGGGGCTCCCTGGCTCGATGCCCTGCGCGACTACCTGCAGGCGAATATGCGCTATGTCGCCGACACGCTCAACAACGCCTTCCCCGCGCTCGGCTGGCAGCCGCCGGAGGCCACCTACCTGGCATGGATCGACCTGCGCCCGCTCAACGTTGACGATCGCGCGCTACAGCAGGCGCTGATCGCCGAACAGAAGGTGGCGATTATGCCGGGTTATACCTATGGTCCTGAGGGCAACGGCTTTCTGCGACTCAACGTCGGCTGCCCGCGCGAGAAGCTGGAACGCGGTGTCGAAGGACTGATTGCCGCCCTGCGCAGCCTCAGCTGATTCGACGCGCAATCTACAGGTCATCGCGCCGGCGAAACGCCAGGTAACCGGCGCCGAGGGTAAAGACAGCGACAATCACCACCAGCAGGATAAACCCGTGGTGGTTGCTTGCCAGCGGGATCCCACCGACGTTCATGCCGAAAAAACCGGCGACGATGTTAATCGGCAGCGCGAGGACGGTGATCACCGTCAGGGTATAGAGGGTGCGATTGCTCTGCTCCAGCTGGCGGGCGCCAATCTCCTCCTGCAGCAGACTGATGCGCTCGATCAGGCCCGACAGATCGTTGAGCACCACGCTAAACTCTTCGGTGAACTGACGAAACGCCTGCACCACCGCGCGATCCATCCACGCCGGCGGCCGGTTAAGCAGCCGGAACATCGCCGCCGGCTCCGGCGCCAGCAGCCGCTGGAAGCGTAAAAGCATCCGCCGTAGCCGCGCCAGATCGGCCCGGTTGCGCTGCACGTGATTGCTCAGAAGACGCTCTTCAATAAGGTCAACATGGCGGCTGGCCTGGCGGACGACCTGCTCCAGCACCTCCTCCTGCTCCTCCAGCAGAAAGGCCAGCAGCTCAGTAGACGTGTTCACCCTGAGCGTCTGCAAGCGCGGCAGCATCCATTCGATAAACCGCAACGGTTTGAAGCGCGCCGTCACCACCAGCCTGGGGCTACAGTAGAGCCACAGCGTGGCGGTTTCCGCGCTGGTATCCTGCGGACGAAACAGCACATCGTTAAGCACAGCGAACAGATTTTCCCCCTGTCGCTCAATGCGGGTGGTGTGCGAGCCGCTGCGGATCTCCTCGAAGAAAAAATCGGCCACCGGAAAGTGGCTGGTTAACCATTTCTCGGCGGTGGCATGATTAAGATTCAGGTGTAACCAGATAAACGCCTTGTCATCGGCGAGCGCCTGATAGCGGGCGCATACCTCGCCAGAGGCGATCGGCTGCGGGGGGCGCTGTTCATGAAACAAATAGCCATGCACCAGGCCGGAAACTTCACTATCAAAATCGGGCTTTAACATCTTCGCGGTGACGTCTTGACTCATGGCTCCCTCAGGACAGGCACTGGCACCGTTGATGCCCGAATATTGTCATCTTTCGCTATTTTCCGCGGGCTGGCAAGGTTAATAATCTGGTCATAAAACAGTAACCTGGCTGACATATGACGGCCAGTATCACGCTTCATCCCCTCGCCGCGCAGGCGATGCGATGGAGGCGAACAGAAGGTCTTCTTGCCTTTATGCTCAGGCGGTTATTAAAATAAATTTGATTATCCTCAAAACTTTTTTAGGCAGAAAGCGGTATTAATTTGCGCGCTTAATCATTGCTTTCACCCAGGTTTATTGAGGAGGAGACCATGAAAACCTATGACCGTAATCGTAACGCTATTGCTACCGGCAGCATGGTAATGATCGCCGGTAACGGGACGACGGGCGTGATTAAAGCTATCCATGGCGAGGGGAAAACCGCTGAGCAGCTGCGCCGGGCGGACTGCGTTGAAATCGACGGCTGCGAGGGCCGCTTCTGCCCGTTGGATCTGATCCGTCTCGGCTTCCATTAATTCCTGCCGCCAGGTCGTTAGTATCAGGCCACCTGTGGTGGCCTGCTCTTTTCCCGGGAAATAAAGCGTCTAGCGAAAGCTCCACTGAACACTCATCACAAAGATCGCCGGCACAATAATGCCGCCTTCCACACCGAAATAATCGGTGAAATTATATTGCAGGCCATGATAGAGGTAGGGCGAAAAACCGATGCCGGTGATTTTTTTGGCGGTGCGGTAGGTGCCGGAATCCCCACAGTGGCTGAAGGCATCAAAGAAAAATTCCCCGGTATAGGCATACACCCCTTTCAGTACCCAGCCGGTATCGTTTTTCAGCCAGTCGCGGCGCACGCCGAGGGTCAGGCAACGATCGTCAAAGCTGTTTTTCATCGTTCCGACCAGCACGCTGTATTTTGAATCCTGAGAAAACTTGCGCTCCACCGAGAAAAAGTTGTTATTGAAATGTTCGTTATATTGTCCGTGGTTACCCGTCATATGATAGACATAGGAACCGGTATTCATCGAATAGAGGTTTAATTCCCCGGCCTGCGCCGACGGCATGGCAACCATTAGTAGCGCTGATAACAAAATCCATAATTTATTTACCATTCAGTAACCTATGCCATACCCGTAAAAAGAACCCGGCATGCTAGCACCGCTTAGCTAAACCAAAGGGCAATCAGATAAACCGGCGCTCTTCGCGGCGGGAAAATATGACGCTATCTGCACTATAGCAGTCGTCCTCTCGCCTGGTGAGCGCCTGCGGTTATACTGGAGAAACATTCCCCTAATCGTTAAGGACCGCTGTGTTAGCCACTCTCCTCGTTGCGCTGGTCGCTATTATTCATCTCGCCATCCTGGTGCTGGAGATGTTTCTCTGGGAAGGCTCCGCCGGGCGCCGGGCCTTTAACCTCAGCGCCGATTTCGCCCGGCAGACCCGGGTGCTGGCGGCCAACCAGGGCTTGTATAACGGCTTTCTGGCCGCCGGCCTGGCATGGGGGCTGTGGCTGGGGGCGCCGGGGGTGCAGGTGGTTATCTTTTTCCTGGCCTGCGTGCTGGCCGCCGGGATTTTCGGCGCGCTGACCGCCAGCCGCAAAATTCTCTATATTCAGGCGCTGCCCGCGCTGCTGGCGCTGGTTGCCGTGCTGACGCAAGCGTAGGGCCTTGATCCAAAACAGAGAAAGCAGGCGCTAAGGCGGGTACTATTTGCCCCCTTTGGTCGGTAATCGACCGTTAATACCTTCTGAGTTCAGAGGCATTTTTATGACATGGCAATCCTTCAAACAGGCCTGGCTTATCCGGTTCTGGTCTCCTGTCCCGGCGGTCATTGCCGCGGGCATTCTCTCTACCTACTATTTTGGCATCACCGGCACCTTCTGGGCGGTGACCGGCGAATTCACCCGCTGGGGTGGTCAGCTGCTGCAGCTGCTGGGCGTCCACAGCGAACAGTGGGGCTATTACCAGCTGATACATCTCGAAGGGTCGCCGCTGACCCGCATCGATGGCAGGATGATCATCGGCATGTTCGGCGGCTGCCTGGCCGCCGCGCTGTGGGCGAATAACGTCAAACTGCGCTTGCCACGCAGCCGGATCCGCATTGCGCAGGCCGTGGCGGGCGGCATCATCGCCGGGTTCGGCGCACGGCTGGCGATGGGCTGCAACCTGGCGGCCTTCTTCACCGGCATTCCGCAGTTCTCCCTGCACGCCTGGCTGTTTGCCATCGCCACCGCCATCGGCTCCTGGTTTGGCGCCCGCTTCACGCTGCTGCCCCTTTTTCGCATCCCGGTAAAAATACAAAAGGTGTCCACCGCCTCGCCGTTAACCCAAAAACCGCAGCAGGCGCGCCGCCGTTTCCGCCTGGGGATGGTGGTCTTTTTCGCCATGATCGGCTGGGGCCTGCTCACCGCCGCAGACCACCCGGCGCTCGGCCTGGCGATGCTGTTCGGTATTGGCTTTGGTCTGCTTATCGAGCGCGCGCAGATCTGCTTTACCTCCGCCTTTCGCGATATGTGGATCACCGGCCGGACGGTGATGGCGAAGGCGATTATCTTCGGCATGGCGGCGAGCGCCATCGGTATCTTCAGCTATGTGCAATTGGGGATGGCGCCGAAAATTATGTGGGCCGGTCCTAATGCGGCGATTGGCGGGCTACTATTTGGCTTTGGCATCGTGCTGGCCGGCGGCTGTGAGACCGGCTGGATGTACCGGGCGGTGGAGGGCCAGGTTCACTACTGGTGGGTTGGGCTGGGCAACGTCATCGGCTCAACGCTGCTCGCCTGGTGCTGGGACGATATCGCCGCCCCGCTCGCCACCCACTGGCAGAAAGTCAACCTGCTGAACGCCTTCGGTCCCTTTGGCGGACTACTGGCCACCTATCTACTGCTGCTGATCGCCCTGCTGCTGGTGATCGCCTGGGAGAGACATTTTTTCCGCCGCCAGGCGGCGATCCGGACCGTGAAGGAGAGCGCATGAAAAACATCATCCCTGATTATCGCCTGGATATGGTCGGCGAGCCCTGCCCCTATCCGGCGGTTGCCACCCTGGAGGCAATGCCCTCCCTGCAAAAAGGCGAGATCCTCGAAGTGGTCAGCGACTGTCCGCAGTCAATCAATAACATTCCGCTCGATGCCAAAAATCATGGCTATACGGTGCTGGATATTCAGCAGGATGGCCCAACCATTCGCTATTTGATTCAGAAGTAGCGCCGTTTTCCCGCCGGCGGCCTTCCCCGCCGGCGCTTGTCTCCTCGTTCCCGCCTCGCCGTTCGCTTACGCATCGCTGACCAGGTAGCCAAACGATTGCAATAGATTGTAACACTTGAAACCGTGTTCCAGTTACGCAATAACCATTAATATAACGCGCCTATATTATTAAAATGCGAATAAGTTATTTAGTGAATGGTTTCTGCCGCTATCGGCCAAAGCCGCACACAGCGACACGATAAGGATCGAAATGGAACTGCTGGTCAGGCTGGGTCATTTTTTTGAGCAAGCGCGTTCTGACGCCGACTATGCCACCTTCGCCAATGAACTGCGTCGGCATCAGGTCTCCTACTACATCTATTTTGTTTCCACCGGCAATATGAATTTCGTAATGGCAAACGACGAGGTAGTCTCGGTAAAAAGCGCCCGCGGGCTGCTGCGCGTTCGCGCTGAGGCCAGCCATTGTCTGACCAGGGCCGCCGTTATCCGCCACTTTGCCCGGGCCATTAACTTTGAACAGTACTGCCGGGATCTTGCCAGCGCCGGGGTATTTAAGTGGATCGTCGATCTGGAAGAGGAGACCCGGCACTACTGGTCGAAGGATAATACGCTGTTATATAAAGAGTGCCTGATGCCCCCCTGAACAGGTCTCAGGGGGAGGCGGCGAGGGTCAGCCTTTAATCGCGGGTCTGCACCCAAAAGGCGTGGATCAGGCCAGGAATATAGCCCAGCAGGGTCAAAATGATATTGAGAATAAACGCCCAGCCGAAGCCTTTTCCCAGCAGCACCCCCAGCGGCGGCAGAATGATAGTGAAAACGATTCTCCAGAATCCCATAACCTCTCCCTTCGTCTAACGTCAATTTTTTACTAAGCTATTCAATAGTTAAGCATAGACGCTTTTCGTCGTTTCGCCAGCAGGCAGCCCCCTCATCTCTGGTAACAAAAATCATTCCCTGCCGTCACGGGCAAAAAAGACCGGGAAAACATTCACTTTTCCCCTCTCCGGCCCGCAGGCCCTGGCAAAGCGCACAGATTGTCAGTTGACCAATCAGGGGGACAGGGCTAAGCCTGGAGGAGTTTCATCACATCGAGTCGTTTTACCAACCGGAGAATATCCATGAGTAAACTTGGGATTAATGGATTTGGTCGTATCGGACGTCTGGTGTTACGTCGTTTATTAGAAGTCGACAGCAGCCTGGAAGTGGTGGCTATCAACGACCTCACTTCGCCAAAGGTGCTGGCCTACCTGTTGAAGCATGATTCAAACTACGGCCCCTTCCCGTGGAGCGTCGACTTTACCGAAGATGCGCTGATCGTCAACGGCAAAACCATTACGGTGTATGCCGAAAAAGAGGCGCAGCATATTCCATGGCAGGCGGCAGGCGCCGAGGTGATTGTGGAGTGTACCGGGTTCTACACCTCGGCCGAGAAATCGCAAGCCCATCTCCAGGCCGGCGCGCGCAAAGTGCTGATTTCCGCCCCCGCCGGCGAGATGAAAACCATCGTCTACAACGTCAACGATGACACCCTGACCCCGGATGACACCATCATCTCCGTGGCCTCCTGCACCACCAACTGCCTGGCGCCGATGGCCAAAGTTCTGCAGGATGCCTTCGGCATCACCGTAGGCACCATGACCACCATCCACGCCTATACCGGCACCCAGTCGCTGGTGGACGGGCCGCGCGGAAAAGATCTGCGCGCCTCCAGGGCGGCGGCGGAAAACGTTATCCCGCACACTACCGGCGCGGCAAAAGCCATTGGCCTGGTGATCCCTGCCCTGAGCGGTAAGCTGAAAGGCCATGCCCAGCGTGTACCGACCAAAACCGGCTCAGTGACGGAGCTGGTATCGGTGCTGGAGAAAAAGGTGACTGCGGATGAGGTCAATCAGGCGATGAGGCAGGCGGCCGAGGGTAACGAATCCTTTGGTTACACCGAAGAGGAGATCGTCTCTTCCGATATCATCGGCAGCCATTTCGGTTCGATCTACGATGCTACCCAGCTGGAGATTGTGGAGGCCGGCGGCGTACAGCTGGTGAAAACCGTCGCCTGGTACGATAACGAATACGGCTTTGTCACCCAACTGATCCGCGTGCTGGAGAAATTTGCCCGCTAAGTGAACGGCGGACAGCCTGCGCTGTCCGCCGGTTCTGTGTGGAGTGCCTCAGGCCTGCAGATAGACCACCTGGGTCTGCAGGTACTCATTCAGGCCGTGGCGGCCATCTGCGCCGCCGATCCCCGACTTACGCCAGCCGGCGTGGAACCCCTGCATCGCCTCAAAGTTCTCACGGTTGATATAGGTTTCGCCAAACTTCAGTCCCTTAATCGCTTTCATCGCCACGTTCAGATCGCGGGTATAGATTGAGGAGGTCAGGCCATAATCGCTGTCATTGGCCATCGCCAGCGCCTCATCGAGGGTCGAAAAGGCCACCACCGGCAGCACCGGACCGAAGGTTTCCTCATGGATAATGTCCATCTCCTGACGTACATCCAGCAGCAGGGTCGGCGGATAAAAATAGCCTTTGCCATCCAGCGGCTGACCGCCCAGCGCCACCCGCGCCCCCTGCGCCACCGCCTTCGCCACTTTGCCCGCCACCTGGTCCCGCGCCGCCGCGTTGATCAGCGGCCCCATCGCGATGTCATCTCGCGTCGCCGGGTCGCCAAACTGGACGGCCTTCATCGCCTCACCGAGGCGGTTGACGAAGCGGTCGTATATTCCCTGCTGAACATAGACCCGCTCGACGCAGTTACACACCTGCCCGGTGTTAATCACCCGCGAGTCCACTACCGCTTTCACCGCCAGCTCCAGATCCGCATCATCCATTACAATGGCAGGCGCTTTGCCGCCGAGCTCGAGGCACACTTTGGTGATATTTTTCGCCGCAGCGGCCATAATTTTTTCTCCCGCCGCCACGCTGCCGGTCATGCTGACCATCGCCACCTTCGGATTGCCGGCCAGCTCCTGGCCAACGGTTTCTCCGCGGCCAAGCACAAGGTTAAAGACCCCTTTCGGCAACCCAACCTGATGGACAATCTCGGCAAAGGCGATGGCATTGTTGGGCGTAAATTCGCTGGGCTTAATGACGATGGTATTTCCAGTGATCAGGGCCGGCGCCAGCTTGCGGGCGATAAGAAAGAACGGGAAGTTCCACGGCAGGATCCCGGTGGTCACCCCCAGCGCGCGTTTAAAGACAAGGATATTCTCCCCCGGGCGATCGCTCTGCACGATCTCACCTTCGTAACGGCGCGCCCATTCTGCCATATAGTCGAGATAGTCCGCGGTGAACGCAACCTCCACCGCCGCCAGCTGCTGGATCTTGCCGCCTTCAGCGACAATCAGCCCGGCGATCTCGTCGGCACGGTGACGGATACCGGCGGCAATTTTGCGCAGCCAGCCCGCGCGCTCAATCGCCGGCAGCGCTTCCCAGCCGGGCTGGGCGCGCTCGGCGGCGTCAATCGCCAGTCGCGCCTCTTCGGCAGTCCCGTCCGGGATCCGCGACAGCAGCGCTTCGGTCGCCGGGTTAAGCACGTCGATCCAGCCGTCGCCGCGACCGGAAACGAACTGGCCATCAATATACATCGGGTGTTGAACGGGTGCTGTCATGGCTGCTCCTGTGGTGCATTTGTATTTAACAGGTGATTTTTTTGTTAAATATCGGGCGGATAAGCCGCTGTTCGGCAGCACATTGACGCAGTTCTGTGAGCTGATTCATAAAAACGGGCCAAAAATGCCCGCTTGAGGTTACATTTTAATAACACAAATTGCCCGTTTGCGACGAATCTGCCGTAAACGGGCATTTTTCAGCCGAGGGTGCGGGCCTGCAGCGCCCCGGCAAGCTGGGCGTCCTCCCGCAGCTGTCGCCAGGCGTCGAGGATCTCCGGCGGGAAGGTGACATGGCTGATGAAGTCTTTTCCCCGCGGACCGTACCCTTCAGGGGTATCCTGCAGGCGCGGCAGCTCGCCCAGCAGCAGCGCCAGGTAGCGGGTGACCGGCCAGAGCCCCGCTCCGCCGCCCGCGAACCCCAGTTGGCCATCGGTCTGCTCCAGCACCGGCGAGCAGCCGGGAAAGCTCAACCACTGCGGCGGCGTCGTCTCCCCCTGCCAGACGCGGGCGAAGGTAGCCATGGTTCGCCGCTGCATAGTCGGGTCCTGAATGACGATCCCGCGACAATGGGCGAGCCCCCGGCTCTCCAGCGTGGTCCGGGTAAAACGGGCGTTCTCACCGCAGTTGGTTGACTGGTCCTCCACCACCAGCCGCGAATGGGGGATGTGCCAGTAGTCATGAGCAATGTCGGCCAGAATATGCGCTTCCGGGCGGCCATCCACCAGCAACGTACGGTAACGGGGATCCTGGCGCACCGCCTCGTAGAGATAGCCCGTAGAATGTCCCACGCCGCCGCTGATCAGCAGCGGGACCACCTGCGCCGCCGCCAGACGGCAGGCGGCGTCGATGGTTGGGATCACGGCGTTGCCGGCCAGCACTACCACGTCCACCTGCGGCAGCGCGGGCAGCGTCGCCAGATCGTCCTGCGCCAGCCAGGCGCCGACCTGGTTAGCCGCCGCCAGCGTCGCTGCCGACAGCGGAGGAAATTGTTCTGCCATTCTGTCTCCTTAATCCTCTCTCAGCCGAGCGGAGAGGATGCTTTCGCTATCATAAACGCCGCCTACCGGAAGGCATAGCGGCGTCGATTTGTAACCATTTTGAAATAACAAGAAACATCTAAAAACAGGCAGGTTGCACCTGAACAACTCACTATGAAAATAACAAAAAACAGCAAAATCAGGTGGAAAATAAAAAATAGCGTCGCGGTTATACCAGTTCAAAGCGCGCCATAACGCCCAGTTTGCCAGCGATAAACTTGCCAATTGTAACCTTCAACCCTAAGTTGCTTAACAATTACACAACCTTTTCACATCAGGTTGCACCCTGCTCGTACAGAGTGACACCTGACCTATCTACCGTGGCGGGAGAACGTTTCGTAATGAGCAATCCACAAGACAACACTGCATCCATTCTGCAGAAAAACAAGAAGGTACTGATCGCGAGCCTGACAGGCAGCGCCATCGAATGGTTCGATTATTTTCTCTATGGCACCGCCGCCGCGCTGGTGTTCAACAAAATCTTCTTTCCGATGGTCGACCCGGTTATCGGCCTGATCCTCTCCTGGCTCTCCTTCTCGCTGACGTTTTTTATCCGCCCCATCGGCGGCGTGATTTTCGCCCATATCGGCGATCGCATCGGCCGCAAGAAGACGCTGGTGCTGACCCTGTCGCTGATGGGGAGCGCCACGGTGGCGATCGGCCTGCTGCCCACCTACGAGATGGTGGGCCTCTGGGCGCCGGCCCTGCTGATTACTCTGCGCATTATTCAGGGCATGGGTATCGGCGGCGAATGGGGCGGCGCGCTGCTGCTGGCCTATGAATACGCGCCGGAAAAGCGGAAAGGCTTTTTCGGCAGCATTCCCCAGGCCGGGGTGACCATCGGCATGTTGATGGCGACATTTATCGTCTCGCTGATGACGCTGTTCGATGAGGCGCAGTTTCTCGCCTGGGGCTGGCGCATACCGTTCCTGCTCAGCTCCGTCCTCGTTTTTCTCGGCCTGTGGATCCGCAAAGATATCGACGAAACGCCCGCCTTTAAGCAGGTGAAAAAATCCGGCCAGGTGGCGAAGGCCCCGCTGCGCGATACGCTCAAGCACCACTGGCGGGAAGTGCTGATCGCCGCCGGCCTGAAAGTGGTGGAGACCGCCCCCTTCTATATCTTCTCCACCTTTGTGGTCAGCTACGCCACCACCACCCTGAGCTATCAGAAGTCGCAGGCGCTGGAATCCGTGACCCTGGGCGCGCTGGTGGCCACCGTGATGATCCCGCTGATGGGGCTGCTGTCAGACAAGGTGGGTCGGCAAAAGATGTACACCCTGAGCGTGGTGCTGCTGGGGCTGTTTATCGTCCCGTGGTTCCTTCTGCTCGACACCGGCACCGGCTGGGGCATCATGCTGGCGACGATCGTTGCCTTCGGCATCCTGTGGGCGCCGGTAACCGCGGTGCTCGGCACCCTGTGCTCTGAGATTTTCAGCGCCAATGTGCGCTATACCGGGATCACCCTCGGCTACCAGCTGGGCGCCGCGCTGGCCGGGGGCACCGCGCCGCTTATCGCCACCGGTCTGCTGGCGAAATATGACGGTGACTGGCGGCCGGTGGCCGTTTATCTGGGCGTTACGGTGGTGATTTCGCTGCTGGCGATATTCTGCGCCAGCCGGATGAAGTCCGCGTTGGGCACGGCCCCCTCCCGGGCGGAAAGCGCCTGACCGCCGCCCGCCAGGGCTACTACGGCGCCGACTATCCCGCCCGGCGGCGCTGCGCGTGCGCGGGCCTGGGGAGAGATCGCGCGGCGGGGGAAACCGCTTATCCCAGGTCCGGTAAGCATGTAGGCCCGGTAAGGCGCCAGCCGCCACCGGGCAGAAACAGGCGTCAAGTCTTCCCCCCTGCTTAGCCGGCCGCCAGGGCCGGCGGGTGTCAGGCGCTCTGGTTGTCCAGCTGAAGCTGCCCCTCGCGCCGCTGCTTCAGCTTCCAGAAGCCCCACAGCGCGATAAACCACAGCGGAGAAGCCAACAGCGCCAGCAGCGTGTCCGGGTCAAAGATCATGATGAAGATAGCGAACGCGAAGAACAGCAGGCTCACCCAGCTCATCACTACCCCGGCGGGCATCTTAAAGATCGACCCGGCGTGCAGGTCCGGACGCTGACGGCGGTAAACCAGATAGGCCACGAGGATCATCCCCCAGCTGAACACCACCATAATCGCCGCCAGGGTCGAGACGATGGTGAACAGGGTCATCACGTTCGGCACCAGAAACAGCAACAGCGTGCCGATCAGCATGCAGAAGCAGGAGAACAGCAGGCTGCGCACCGGAATGCGGGTACTGCGCGACAGGATACGAAACTGCCAGTGCGCATGCTTCTCCACCGACAGGCCGTACAGCATGCGGGTGCTGGAGAAGACCCCGCTGTTGGCCGAGGACATCGCCGAGGTCAGCGCCACAAAGTTAATCACCGCCGCGGCTGCAGGCAGCCCGGCCTTGGCGAACAGCGTCACGAAGGGGCTGGTCTCCGCCGACACCCCCGGCCACGAGGCGACAGCGATGATCACCACCATCGACAGCAGATAGAAGATGATAATCCGCAGCGGCAGAGCATTGATCGCCTTGGGCAAAATGCGCTGCGGATCGCGGGTCTCCGCCGTCATGGTGCCCAGCAGCTCAATGCCGGTAAAGGAGAAGATCGCTATCTGGAAGCCGGCGAAAAAGCCGGTGATGCCGTGGGGCATAAAGGCCGTCGGGTCGGTGAGATGGCTGAGGGAGGCCGTCACGCCGTCCGGGGAGGTCCAGCCGGTGGCAATCATCCAGCCGCCGGTGCCGATCAGGGCGATAATGGTGATCACCTTGATCAGGGCGAACCAGAACTCCGCCTCGCCAAACATTTTCACCGACAGCAGGTTAAGCAGGAACAGGATCGCCAGCATGCTGAGGGCCGGCATCCACGCCGACAGTTCCGGGAACCAGTACTGCATATAGCTCCCGCAGACCACCACGTCGGCGATACAGGTCACCACCCAGCTTAGCCAGTAGGTCCAGCCGAGGTAAAAGCTGGCCTGCGGCCCGAGATACTCGCCGACAAAGTCGGCAAACGAGCGGTAGTCATGGCGGGTGAGCAGCAGCTCGCCCATCGCCCGCATCACCATATAGGTAAAGAACCCGACCAGCACATAGATAACCAGGATCGAGGTGCCGGCGACGGCGATGTTGCGCCCCGCCCCCATAAACAGCCCGGTGCCGATGGCGCCCCCGAGGGCAATCATCTGGATATGGCGGGCGCTGAGCCCGCGCTTAAGCTGTGACGCGCCTTCACCTCCGGCGGCAGGTGACGCCTGATGTTGATGTTCAGTCATGGTGTTTCCTCAGGCTGGTTGCGGGAGACGAAGGGCAGCGGCGCGGAGCAACAGCCCGGCGCGCTGGCCGGTGGCGACCCCGGCGTTGGGAAAGAGGATATAGGGGGCCCGGGCCTGCACCACCCAACGTTTCTCTGCCTGGCGGGCGATCTCATACCCTGCCGGGAGCGCGGTGAAGTTTTCAACGTCTGCCGCGAGATTAAGCGTAAATTCCCCCTCGCGCTTGATGATGCTCTCCTCGACCAGGAAGTAGTCCACCGGCGCTTTGTCGCGCGGCGGCAGCGGCGCATCAGCGATCCAGGACCGGATCGCCGCGTCGGCGGCGGCGAACAGGCTGAGATCGTTGGCGCCGAACGGCATCACTTTCCCCAGCTCCAGGGTGGCGCTTTGCGCGGCGAACTTTTCGCAGGTGAAATGGGTGAAGGTGCCGCCCGCTTCGGTATGGCGCACGACGGCGTCCATCCCGCTGGCCTGCAGCAGCTGATAGAAATCGGGCGAAAAATCCCCGGCGTGGGCCGGGAGCAGCGCAAACTGGCGATACAGCGATCCGCGAATGGCGGTGTGCATATCGAGATGACCACGGTTGACCGGCCCCGCCGCATCGGCGGCGCGATAAAAAGCCTGCACCGCCTGCTCCAGCGCAAAAGCCCGCCGCGACTCATTTCCCGGGGTGACCGCCAGATGGCGGCCGCCGAACAGGCGATTCAGGTCGTTATGCAGATAGCGGCGCGCGGCGCGGATCGCCGGCAGATTACCAAAGACGATCAGCAGCGCCTGCGTGAGCGGCTGCCGCCCCTGGCTCAGATCGTGGGTTAGCTGCAGCAGCAGTTCAATCGGCGCGGTCTCATTGCCATGCACGCCGGCGGAGAGGATCGTCGCCTGGCGCCACGGCGCCGTCGGCAGCAGCTGTAAAATGCCCTCGCCCAGCCAGCGGGCCTCGATGCCCGCCGGAAAGGTCCACGCCTGCAGGCGGCAGTGCAGTAAATCGTTAACCAGGTGCTCCATCTGCCGCTCCTTAACGCTGAAAATCATAGACCGCGCCGAGGCGCAGGATCTGCGTCAGCTCATCCAGCGCCTGATAAACCTCGCGCAGCAGCTGCGGGTCCGCCAGATCGCGGGCATGCAGCCGGTCGCGATAGTGTTTTTCCACCCATGCCGTCAGCTGCTGATAACGTTCGTCGTTCATCAGGCTATGGGCGTTGACCGCCTGGCGCTCCGCCTCGTTGAGTACCACTCGCAGCCGCAGACAGGCCGGGCCGCCGCCGTTGCGCATGCTTTCCCGCAGGTCAAAGACCGCCACTTCATCGATCGGCGATGCGCTGTCGACGGCGAGATCGCTGAGATAGCGCCAGACGTTTTCCCGCTGGCGGCACTCCTCCGGCACCACGATCAGCATCTTGCCGTCTGGTTTGCTCAGCAGCTGGCTGTTGAACAGGTATGAGGCCACGGCGTCATCGAGCGAAACCCGCTCGTCCGGCACTTCCACGCTGGTGAACGGGATATCCAGACTGTCGCTTTTAGCCCGCAGCGTGGCCAGCACTGTCGCCTGATCGACAAACGCCTGCTGATGGTGAAACAGCACATGGCGATTGCTGACCGCGATGACGTCGTTATGAAACACGCCGCGATCGATAGCCTGCGGCGCCTGCTGGGCAAACACCGTGTAGCGCGGATCCAGCTGATGCAGGCGGGCCACCGCTTCGCTGGCCTCGAGGGTCTGCCGCGCCGGATACTTCACCGGGGCGATACCGCCGCTGGCGCGTCGACCATAGACGAAAAACTGCACCCCCTGCCGGTCATATTCCCGGCAGAAGCGGTTATGGTTGGCCGCCCCTTCATCGCCGAGGTCGCCATGCTGCGGCAGCGCCGCATGGTGGGCAAAGTAGCGCGGATCGGCGAACGTGGCGCCAAGGATCGCCGAGGTGGTGGGTGCCTCCTGCATACGGTGCAGCTTATTGTTCAGGTTGGCGACGGTGAAATGGACTTTGCCATCGGCGCTGTCCGCCGACGGTGAGACGGTCGCCGCGTTGGCGGTCCACATCGACGAGGCGGAGCTGAAGGCGGAGAGCAGCTGCGGCGCCGCGTGGGCCGCCTGCCGGATAACCTGCTCATCGCTGCCCTGGAAACCCACTTCACGCAGCAGACGCAGATTCGGCCGCGGCTGCGGCGGCAGAATGCCCTGCACGAAGCCGCGATCGGCCAGGGCTTTCATTTTATACAGCCCCTGCAGCGCCGCCTTTTTAGGGTTAGAGAGACCATCGCGGTTATTTTGCGAGGCTTCATTGCCGACGGAGAGTCCGGCGTAGTGGTGCGTCGGGCCGACCAGGCCATCAAAGTTTGCTTCAAAACCAGACATATGTCCTCACAGGATCCGTTATCAGAATGGCAGGCCCGGCGATACCGTCGCCGGAAGCGTCAGCGTATCGCTGACCAGAGAGGCCATCGGCCAGGCACAGTAATCGGCGGCGTACCACGCTGCCGCGCGATGGTTGCCGGAGGCGCCCACCCCGCCAAACGGCGCTTTACTCGATGCGCCGGTCAGCGGCTTGTTCCAGTTGACGATCCCGGCTCGCGCCTCGTCCGCCAGCTGATCAAACTGCGCCGCATCGCTGGAGATCAGCCCGACGGCCAGGCCATAGCGGGTCTGATTGGCGAGGCGAATCGCCTCCGGGAAGCCGTCGTAACGGATAATCGTCAGCAGCGGGCCAAAGTACTCTTCATCCGGCACCTCAATACCGGTGACGTCGACGATCCCCGGGGTCAGCACCGTGGAGCGCGGGTCAGGCTGGCGCATGCGCAGCAGCACCTTGCCGCCGAGCCCCTCCAGTTTTTGCTGCGCCGCCAGCATGTTCTGCGCAGCGTCGAGAGAGATCACCCCGCCCATAAACGGCGCCGGCTGATCATCCCACTTGCCGGCGCGGATCTGCGCGCTGGCCTCTACCAGCCGCTGCAGCAGCGCATCCCCCTGCTCGCCGCGCGGCACGAGCAGCCGGCGCGCGCAGGTGCAGCGCTGCCCGGCAGAGATAAACGCCGACTGGATAATCACATGCAGCGCCGCATCGATATCGGCCACGTCGGCGACGATCAGTGCGTTGTTGCCGCCCATCTCGAGGGCCAGCATCTTCTCCGGCTGGCCGCCGAAGTAGCGATGGAAGTGGAAACCGGCCGCCGCGCTGCCGGTGAACAGCACGCCGTCGATATCACGATTTTCCAGCAGCGCCTGGCCGGTGGCTTTTCCGCCCTGCAGCAGGTTGATCGCCCCGTCGGGGATGCCCGCCTGCTGCCACAGCTGGACGGTCATTTCAGCGGTAGCCGGCGTCAGCTCGCTGGGTTTAAACACAATGGTGTTCCCGGCGATCAGCGCCGGAATGATATGTCCGTTGGGCAGGTGGCCCGGGAAGTTGTAGGGGCCAAAGACCGCCATCACGCCGTGCGGTTTGTGGCGCAGCAGCGCTTTACCGTCCGGCAGCGTCGACTCATGAAAGCCCGTCCGCTGGTGATAGGCCTCGATGGAGATCGCGGCCTTGCCGATCATCGCCTGCACTTCGGTGCGGGTCTCCCACAGCGGCTTGCTGGTCTCGCGGGAAATCAGGGTCGCCAGCGCCTCTTTATGCGTCTCCAGCAGCGCGGCAAAACGCTGTACGACGTCAATACGCTCGGCCAGCGGCCGGTGCGACCAGGGATAAAACCCCGCGCGCGCCGCGGCGCAGGCCGCCTGGACGTCGTCAGCCCCCGCGCTGGCCGCCTGCCACAGCAGCGACTGATCCTCCGGGGCCAGTTTGCTCATCGTTGCGCCGCTGCCTGGCAGCCACTGCCCGGCTATAAACTGTGCTTTTACCGCCATGATCTGTTGTCCTCTGGATTCAGGGTTACCGTATAAACGCGGTCGGTTTCACTGACCTGCAGCGCGTCCAGCGCGGCGCTGTCAAGCGAGACCTGCTCTTCGTGGGCCACCAGCAGCGCCCGAAAGTTGTCGAATTGACCGTTGGCGACGAGGGTCGGCGCCGGCAGGTCGCCCATCAGCTGCCGGACAGGCAGACGCTGGCTGTCGCGCACGGCGCGGATCTGATCGGTGTCCGCCTCCAGCACCGGACCGGCATCGAAAATATCCACCGAGCCGCGCCAGCTGAAACCCTCTTTCTCGAGGATCGCCCGCGCCGGGGCGGTATTGGGATGCACCTGACCGATGACCCCGCGGGCCGCTTCCGGCAGCAGTGAGATATAGATCGGGTACGCCGGCATCAGTTCGGCAATAAAGGTTTTCATGCCGGTGCCGGTCAGCCGGTCGGCATCGGCGAACGGGATGTCGAAGAAATGATGGCCCAGCGCATCCCAGAACGGCGACTGACCCTGCTCATCGCTGCAGCCGCGCAGTTCGGCAAACAGGTGCGGGGAGAACCACTCGCGAAAGGCGGCGATAAATAAAAAGCGCGCCTTGGAGAGCAGCAGACCATTGCGGTTGCGCTGATACGCCGGGTCGAGAAACAGCGTACACAGCTCACTATGCCCGGTGTGGTCATAGCTGAGATTAAGTAGCTCCTGGGGCTTATAGACTCCCAGCGCTTTCGAGGCGCGCACCGTTTTCTGAATGCGAAAATTGTAAAACGGCTCGTCCAGGCCCACTGCGACCTCAATGGCGCTCACCCCCACCACCCGCGCCAGCGCGGTGTCCTCCAGCACAAACAGGAAACCCTGCTGGCTGCGCGGCAGTTCGCCGGCGAAGGTCTCGATACTGCGCCGGATCCGGGCCGCCAGACGCCCGACGTCATGCGGTAAGGAGGTCATGCCGACCCCCGCCCGCGCGGCGAGGCGGACGATGTCGTCGAGATCGTTTTCCCGTACGGGACGAAATAGCATCACAGGCCGTCCTCCCGATTAGCGGGTTAAGCGAGCAACGGCGCGATCAAGGCGCACGAAGGCTTCCGCAATATCCGCCAGCGGGATATTGAGCGCCGGCGCGAAGCGCAGCACGTCCGGGCCGGCAATCAGGGCGATCAGCCCCTCTTCCGCCGCCAGGTTGGTCAATGTTTTGGCCTTGCCGCGCAGCGGCCCCGCCAGCTCAGCGCCGATCAGCAGACCGGTGCCGCGCACGGCGCTGAACGCATCGTAACGGGCAGAGATCGCATTCAACTGGTCAACGATCAGCGCATGGCGCTCGCCAACGCCCGCCAGCAGCGGCGCATCGAGATGGGCCAGCACGGCGTTAGCGACGGTTGCCGCCAGCGGGTTGCCGCCGAAGGTGGTGCCATGGGTGCCTGGCTGGAAGACCTGCGCCCAGGCCTCTTTCGCCAGCATCGCGCCGATCGGGAAGCCGCCCCCCAGCCCTTTGGCGCTGGTGAGAATGTCCGGGACGACGTTGTAATGCTGGTAGGCGTAGAGATGGCCGGTACGCCCGGCGCCGGTCTGCACCTCATCGAATATCAGAGTGGCATGATGGCGATCGCAGAGGGTACGCAGCGCCTGCAGGAACGCCGGGTCCGCCGGGATCACCCCGCCTTCGCCGATAATCGGCTCGACGATCACAGCGCAGGTGCGCGAGGAGATCGCCGCGGTGACCGCCTCGATATCGTTATAGGGCAGATGGGTAATGCCCTGCGGCAGCGGAGCATAATCGCTGGAATATTTCGGCTGGCCGCCAACGGAGACGGTGAACAGCGTGCGGCCATGGAAGGCGAGGTTGAAGGCGATGATTTCGCTTTTTTCACCGCCAAACTTATCGTGGGCATATTTCCGCGCCAGCTTAAGGGCCGCCTCGTTGGCTTCGGCGCCGGAGTTGCAGAAAAACACCTTGTCGGCAAAGGTCGACTGCACGAGGGTTTTTGCCAGCTGCAGCACCGGCTCGTTGGTATAGCCATTGCCGATATGCCACAGTTTCGCCAGTTGATCCTGCAGGGCCTGAGCCAGCGCCGGGTGAGCATGGCCCAGGGCGTTCACTGCGATGCCGCCCGCCATATCGATATACTCTTTCCCCTGCTGGTCCCAGACGCGGGAGCCCGCCGCTCTGACCGGAATAAACGGCGCGGGGGCAAAACAGGGAACCAGGTAAGCGTCAAAATCTTCGCGAGTCATACTGCCTGACATAATTTATCTCCGGAACGTAAGACGACGGAAAACGCTCCCGTCGCGTTGGACAATCGACATTAACCCTGCCCCTCGGCTTATTTTGGGCACGAGCGCGCCCGCTGCGATGGTAAAAATATTCACCACAGAAAAATAAAGCCCTATTCTTTTTGCGGGTAATTGTTAATTCATGGTTAATGCCATGTTGTTGTGTGGGCTAATGCTGGCCTGTGAACAACAAGATTGTCAATACGGAAAAAAGCAATTTATTCACTTTTTGAAGATCATCAAGATAATGAAAAACATAGAAAAAATATTTTCTTATGCACTTAAGTGAATAAAAAGTGAATTAAAATGCACAGCTTGCGGGTGGTTGACGTGCGTAGTTATTCACTTAAAAAATAAAAAATCTAACAAAAATTTAAAAATCGGAATTGCCGTCAAATACCGCTTTATAAAATTGGTGATACCATTCATTGCACAGAGTTTACTGCTGTAGCTATTCCACGGTTTTACACGACATAAATAACACTGAGAAACAGGACTCTTATGGAAAAGTTATCTTACGCATCTGAAAGTAGTACATCTCCATGGACCACCTACCTGCGCCAGATCGACCGCGTCGCGCCTTATCTCGGCGATCTTGCCTACTGGGTGGAAACCCTGCGCCATCCGAAGCGCGCGCTGATCGTCGACATTCCTGTGCAAATGGACGACGGCACCATCCGCCACTTCGAGGGCTATCGCGTTCAGCACAATCTGTCGCGCGGACCGGGTAAAGGTGGTGTTCGCTACCATCCGGATGTCGATCTTAACGAAGTCATGGCACTTTCTGCCTGGATGACCATTAAGTGCGCCGCGGTCAATATTCCTTACGGCGGGGCCAAAGGCGGCATCCGCGTCGACCCCTTCTCCTTGTCGGAAGGTGAACTGGAGCGTCTGACCCGCCGCTACACCAGCGAAATCGGCATTATTATCGGGCCGCAGAAAGATATTCCGGCGCCGGACGTCGGCACCAATGGCAAAGTGATGGCATGGATGATGGACACCTACTCCATGAACCATGGCACCACCATCACCGGCGTGGTCACTGGTAAACCGATCCACCTCGGCGGCTCCCTCGGTCGTGAAAAAGCCACCGGACGCGGCGTGTTTGTCACCGGCCGGGAAGTTGCCCGTCGCGCCGGTATCGAAATTGAAGGCGCCAAAGTGGCGCTGCAGGGCTTTGGTAACGTCGGTAGCGAAGCGGCCCGCCTGTTCGCCGGCGTCGGCGCTCGTATCGTGGTTATTCAGGATCATACCGCGACCCTGTATAACGAAGGCGGAATCGATATGGCCGCCCTCACCGCCTGGCAGGCGGAGAAAAAGCAGATTGCCGGTTTCCCGGGCGCCCAGGAGATCGATAAAGACGCCTTCTGGACCACTCCGATGGACATCCTGATCCCGGCGGCGCTGGAAGGGCAAATCACCCGCGAGCGCGCGGAGAAGCTGACCTGCAAACTGGTGCTGGAAGGGGCCAACGGCCCAACCTATCCGGAAGCGGACGACGTGCTGGCCGAGCGCGGCGTGATCGTGGTGCCGGACGTTATCTGCAACGCCGGCGGGGTGACCGTCAGCTACTTTGAGTGGGTACAGGACATGGCCAGCTTCTTCTGGAGCGAAGAGGAGATCAACGCCAAGATGGACCGCATTATGACGGACGCTATCGTGCACGTCTGGGATAAAGCCGCCGAGAAAGAGTGTACGCTGCGCACCGCCGCCTATATCGTGGCCTGCGAGCGCATCCTGATGGCGCGTAAAGACCGCGGCATCTACCCGGGCTGATCCCCATCAGCAACCGCATCAGGGGTGGCCTTGCGCCGCCCCTTTTTTTCTTTGCCGCGCCGTTAACCGCCGAGAATGTGCGCTATCTGACGAGGAGTTGTTCGGCAAAGGTGACAACGTCACGCAAGTGATAACCATCCGCTGCCCGTAGGGGATTATTTTTCGATTAAATCAAAGTCGCCCTGGGTATAGCGTAAGCCAGTGATGTTGTCGGCAGTGAAAATATGTTCGATGGTGAGGATGTCCTCCGCCGCGAGGGTAATATTCGCGGCGCCGGCATTGTCGCGCAGGTGAGCAATTTTCCTCGCCCCCGGGATAGGCACGATATCCTCGCCTTTGCTCATCACCCAGGCAAGGGCAATCTGCGCAAGGGTCGCGTCATAGCGGGTGGCCACCTGCTGCAGGCGCTCAAGCAGCAGCTGGTTTTTGCGCATGGTTTCGGCCTGGAAGCGCGGCAGATGGCGGCGGAAATCATCCGCTGCCAAAACGCCGGGATCGGTAATTGTCCCCGTCAGGAAGCCGCGGCCAAGCGGGCTGTATGGCACAAAGCCGACCCCCAGCTCGCGGCAGGTGTGGAGAATACCGGCCTCCGGCTCGCGGCTCCATAGCGAATATTCCGTCTGCACGGCAGCGATCGGATGTACCTTGCAGGCCCGGCGCAGCGTCTGAGCAGATACTTCCGACAGACCGATATGGCGAATTTTACCCTCTTTAACCAGATCGGCCATAGTGCCCACCACCTCTTCCACCGGTACCGCGGGATCGACGCGGTGCTGATAGAGCAGATCGATGGTCTCGACATTCAGTCGCTTCAGCGACCCTTCCACTGATTCGCGAATATGTGCCGGACGGCTGTCAACGCCGGCCATCCGCTCCAGACCCTGGCCGGTCGGCAAAATACGAAATCCAAATTTGGTGGCAATCTGCACCTTATCGCGAAAACCTTTAATCGCTTTTCCGACCAGAACTTCATTATCGAAAGGACCATATACTTCGGCGGTATCCAGGAAGGTCACGCCCATGTCCATGGCGGCATGGATCGTATTTATCGCCTGCGACGTTTCAGCGCCGCCATAGGCAAAACTCATCCCCATACATCCGAGACCTAATGCGGAAACCTGAAACTTCTCTTTTCCAAGATAACGTATTTTCATCTTATTTTCCTTAATTGCTGAATGGCATTAAATATATACTTCCCTTTCATATTGATAACAATTAATCTATTCCGAACGCGGTGTTAGCTGGAAATTAACAATGAAAACCTTGCCCGATCTGCAACAAATAGAAATATTAATACTCATAGTGAAACATGGCAGTTTTCGTCAGGCCGCTAAAGCGTTAAACCTTTCCCCACCGGCCCTTACCGTCGCTATTAATCATCTGGAAGAAAAGTTAGGCGTGCGCCTGCTAAATCGCTCAACACGCAGTTTGTCATTAACCGCAGTGGGTGAGGAATTTCTTAATAATATAACGCCGGTGGTCAATGATTATCGCCGGGTGGTGGACAGTCTGAATTATCACCGTCTGACTCCGGAAGGCGTGGTGAAAGTTAATTTACCGCGCATTGTTATTGACCTGTTTTTTCAAGACTATTTTATCGCCTTTAAAAACGCCTGTCCCAATGTGACGCTCGAACTGTATGCCACCGATCGGAAAGTCAATATTATCGAGTCCGGTTTTGACGCCGGCATTCGCTATTCGCAGGATGTGCCCAAAGAGATGATTGCCATCCCCTTTGGCGAGAAACTATCGCTGATCCCGGTGGCCAGCCCGGACTATATACGCGAAGCCGGAGAGCCCGACACCCCGCAGTCATTAGTTAATTTCCGCTGCATTAACCGCTGTTTTCCTGGTGGTGAGAAGTACCGCTGGGAGTTTATTGGCCCCAGCGGCGAGCTTAGCGAGGTAGCGGTTAAAGGCGATCTGGTCGTCGATGCCGATAGCGCAATGATCCAGGCCGCGGAGAGCGGATTAGGCATCGCCTTTGTCTATCAGTCGCTGGTGACGCAGCAGCTGAGCGCGGGCAGCCTGGTCCATTTGTTACCCGACTACCGCTATCCTGCCGACCATTTTTGCGTCTACTACCCAAGCCGGAAACATATTCCCGCCCCCCTGCGGGCCTTTATCGCCTGGGTGATGGCGCAGAATAAAAATATCCTTGGTCAGCAGACCGCACGACACGGATCGCGGCCGGAAGATTAACTACAATTAACGTACATACCGTTAACCAATTTCTATCTTTCATCTTGAACTCCGGCGGTTATCCGGCATAAAATCGTTAGAGCTCTAACGATATTGACAGACGACCTATGGACAATCGACAGCTTACCTTCTCCCATCTTTTATACCTCACCGCGCACCACTGGCGGCTGGCGGTCAATCGTCGGCTGAAAAATCTCGGTCTCAGCCAGGCCAGCTGGGTGGCGGTAGCGTCCATCGCCCGCCACCAGCAGCCGCTGTCGCAAAGCGAACTGGCGCAGGAGCTGGGGGTGGAGAGCCCGACCATTGTGCCGTTGATCCATCGTCTGGTCGCCCTCGGACTGGTGGAGCGCATCACCACCGCCAGCGACAAACGTAAGCGACTGCTGGTGGTCACCGACAAAGGGAAGGCCCTCTATGCACAGGTCAAAACGGTGGCTGACGATCTGCGCGAAGAGATCCTGACGGCGATTACCCCACAGGAGCAGGAGCAAACCCAGCGGGTGCTGGAAAAGCTGTTGCGCGAAGTGGAGAAGAAATAATGCCCCGTCGCCAGGATAACCCCTACGCCCCGCATGACTGGGCGCCGCATGAAAAACCGGCTCTGCTCGGTTCGCCGTCGACGCCGCTGCACAGTCCGGCGAAACGCCTTGCCTACGGCGTGGTCGGTCTGCTGGTATGTCTCACCGGCGCGCTGGGCAACGCAGTGGTCACCGCCAACCTGCAGCTGCTGCAGGGTACCTTCGCCGCCTGGTCGACAGAAATCGCCTGGCTGCCGGCGGTATACGTGATGACCAACGTCTCCATCAACCTGCTGCTGGTGAAATTCCGCCAGCAGTTTGGCCTGCGCGCTTTCACCGAAGGCTTTCTGGTGCTCTATGTGCTGGTCACCTTTTTCCACCTCTTCGTCAACGATCTCAGCTCAGCGATGATGGTTCGCGCCGCCCACGGCATGGTGGCCGCGGCGCTCAGCTCGCTGGGGATTTACTACCAGGTACAGGCCTGGCCTGCGCGCCATCGCCTGAAAGGGCTAACTATCGGCATCACCGGCTCGTCGCTAGCCATTCCCCTGGCGCGCCTCTTTTCCACCGAACTGCTGCAGACCGATGAATGGCGCGGTCTCTACTTCTTTGAGCTGGGCCTGGCGCTGGTGTCGCTGGCCTGCGTCATCGCGCTAAAACTGCCGCCAAGCGATCGTAAAAAAGTGTTCGAAAAAAAGGATTTCATTACCTTCTTTCTGCTGGCGCCCGGCATGGCGCTGGTGTGCGCCGTGCTGTCGCTGGGGCGGCTCGAGTGGTGGTTTGAAGCGCCGTGGATCGGCTGGGCGCTGGCGGCGGCGGTAATACTGATCGTCGCTGCGATTACCTTCGAGCATAACCGCAGCAACCCCCTGCTCAATACCAAATGGCTCTCCAGCGGCAGCATCGTGCGTCTGGGCCTGATTATGCTGTTGATCCGCATCGTGCTGGCGGAGCAGAACACCGGGGTCATCGGCTGGCTGCAGTACGTTGGCCTGCAAAACGAACAGATGACTAACCTCGCGTGGTCGATTTTCGCCGGTATTCTGTGCGGGATCATTGCCAGCTGTCTGACGCTCAACCCGCAGAAGCTCTACTGGCCGACCGCCACCGCGCTGGCGCTGATCATGATAGCCTCGCTGCTCGACAGCCAGTCCAACGCCCTCACCCGTCCGGAACAATTAATGTTCAGCCAGTTTTTACTCGGCTTCGGCAGCGCCTTCTTTCTGGCCCCGGCGATGCTCGCCGGGATTGGCGGCGTGTTTGCCGACCCGCGCAACCTGGTCAGCTTCTCGGTGCTGTTCGGTATGAGCCAGAACATTGGCGGGCTGCTCGGCTCGGCGATCCTCGGCACCTTCCAGACCTGGCGTGAGAAATTCCACTCCAGCCAGCTGGCGGACCAGATAACCACCCTGAACCCGCTGATCGTCGAGCGGCTGCAGCAGTACAGCCAGATGTATCAGAGCCAGATTGGCGACAGTACGCTACTCAACGTTCAGGCCACCACCCTGCTGCAAAACGCCGCGACGCTGCAGGCCAATATTCTCGCCTGGAATGATACCTATCTGCTGACGGCGGCGATCTCCGCCGGGACACTAGTGTGGGTTTTCTGGCGCTTAATTCGCTTACGACTGACTGCCCGTATCGCGTTGCAACGCGCTACCGGCAGCAAATAATTATCATCATTTCATCTCTGGAGTCGTTATGAGTCAGCAGGATGCGGCCAAACAACAGGCCAACACCCGGAATAATATTCGCGTGGTTTCCATTTTTACCGCCGCGGCGATAGGCCTCGTCGGCGTGCTGGTGATCCTCTACGCCTGGCAACTGCCGCCGTTCACTCGCCATAGCCAGTTTACCGACAACGCCTATGTGCGCGGGCAGACCACCTTTATTAGCCCGCAGGTCAACGGCTATATCACCGCCGTCAACGTCAAAGATTTCGCGATTGTCCAGCCGGGCGAGGTGCTGTTCCAGATAGACGATCGCATCTATAAACAGCGGGTGCATCAGGCCCAGGCTACCCTGGCGATGAAAGAGGCCGCGCTGCGCAATAACCTGCAACAGCGCAAAAGCGCCGAGGCGACGATCGCCAAGAATGAAGCCGTGCTGCAAAACGCCCGCGCGCAGAATCTGAAAATCCAGACCGATTTAAAACGCATCCAGCAGTTAACCGCCGACGGTTCGCTGTCGATCCGCGAACGTGATTCGGCGCGGGCCAGCGCGGCGCAAGGGGCGGCGGATATTGAGCAGGCGAAAGCGGCGCTGGAGATGTCGCGCCAGGACCGTGAATCGACCATCGTCAATCGCGATTCGCTGGAGGCCGACGTGGCCAGCGCCAAAGCGGCGCTTGAGCTGGCGCAGATCGACCTGCAGAATACCCAGATTATCGCCCCCACCGGCGGCCAGCTGGGGCAGATCTCGGTGCGTCTTGGCGCCTATGTCAGCGCCGGAACCCATCTGACCTCGCTGGTTCCGCCGCAGCACTGGGTGATTGCCAACCTCAAAGAGACCCAGTTGGCCGAAGTACGCGTTGGCCAGCCGGTCACCTTCACCGTAGACGCGCTCAACGGCGAGACCTTCCACGGCAAGGTGCAGAGTATCTCCCCGGCGACCGGGGTGGAGTTCAGCGCCATCTCTCCGGACAACGCCACCGGCAATTTCGTCAAGATCGCCCAGCGCATCCCGGTGCGTATTACGGTCAACGACGGGCAAAACAACAGCGAACGCCTGCGGCCGGGGATGTCGGTGCAGGTGACTATTGATACCCGTGCGGAGAAACAACCATGATCCGCCCGGTCGCCCTTGCTATCGTTCTGGCGCTGGTCGGCTGTCAATCCGCCGATGTGCAACGCGCGCAGCCGACCCTGACCATTCCTGCCGCCTGGCGGGCCGACGTTGGCCCGGCCAGCCCGGTGGAGGGTGTATGGTGGCGCAATTTTCATGACAGTACCCTCAATCAGTATGTCGACCAGGCGCTGCGCTATAACAGCGATGTGCTGATCGCCCGCGAGCGGGTGAATGAGTATCAGGCGCGCGCTTACGCCGCCGACAGCAGCCTGTTTCCGTCACTGGACGCCAGCCTCACCGGCACCCGCGCCCGGACGCAGTCCGCCGCCACCGGCCTGCCGATCCACAGCACACTGTATAAGGGCGGCCTGACCGCCAGCTATGATGTCGATATCTGGGGAGCGAACCGCAGCGCGGCCAACGCCGCCGGGGCCAGCCTTGAGGCGCAGAAAGCCGCCGCCGCCGCCGCCAATTTGAGCGTCGCCAGCTCGGTGGCCGTTGGCTACGTCACGCTGCTGTCGCTGGATGAGCAGCTGCGGGTGACCCAGCAGACGCTAACATCAAGGGAAGACGCGTGGCGCCTGGCCAAACGTCAGTTTGAAACCGGGTATACTTCACGCCTTGAGCTGATGCAGGCGGATTCGGAGCTGCGGTCAACGCGGGCGCAGATCCCGCCGCTACAGCACCAGATTGCGCAGCAGGAAAATGCGCTCAGCGTGCTGCTCGGCGATAACCCTGGCGCGGTAAAACGCGGCGAATTCGCCCAGCTTACCCCGCTGCGTCTGCCGTCGCAGCTGCCGTCCACCTTGCTCAACCGCCGTCCGGACATCGCTCAGGCCGAGCGCCAGCTGGTGGCTGCCGACGCCACGCTGGCCTCGTCGCAGGCGCAGCTGCTGCCCTCTATTAACCTGACCGCTACCGGCAGCCTGCAGGACCGGACGCTGCCGGATCTGCTGGACAACCCGCTGCGGCTGTGGAGTCTTGGCGGCAGTATTCTGGCGCCGCTGCTAAACCGCCAGGCGTTAAATGCCCAGGTGGACGTCTCCATGGCCCAGCGCAACCAGGCGCTCTATAGCTATGAGAAAACGGTGCGCAGCGCGTTCAAAGAGGTCAATGACAGCCTGGACGCCATCAGTCGCTATGGCGAACAGTTAACCGAGCTTCAGGAACAAGAGACCGTTGCCCAGGAAACCTTACGTATTGCACAAAACCGCTACCGTAACGGCTACTCTTCTTATCTGGATGTGCTTGATGCCCAGCGAACGCTGTTCTCCACCCAGCTTAGCGTGGTGCAGGTGAAGAACAACCTGCTGCTGGCGCAGATCGATCTGTACCGGGCGCTGGGAGGCGGCTGGTCTGACTCATCAGGGAGCTAAATGGGGAAGCGTCATATGCAACAACAGTGGTCGGCAGTAGACAATTATTTGATTAAGGCCTTAATTCCCGGCGATCCTGTGCTCGATCGGGTACTGGAAAACAACCATCGTGCCGGGCTCCCGGCACACGATGTCGCCGCCAATCAGGGTCAGTTTCTCGCCCTGCTGGTACGGCTAACCCAGGCTAAGCGGATACTGGAGATCGGCACCCTCGGCGGCTATAGCACCATCTGGATGGCGCGCGAGCTTCCTGCCGACGGCCAACTCCTCACCCTGGAGGCCGACGCGCATCATGCCCAGGTGGCGCGGGAGAATCTGCAGCTGGCGGGCGTTGACCAGCGGGTCACGCTACGGGAGGGACCCGCGCTACAGTCCCTGGAGGCGCTTGGCGAATGTCCCGCTTTCGACCTGATCTTCATCGATGCCGATAAGCCGAATAACCCCCATTATCTGCGCTGGGCGCTACGTTATTCCCGCCCAGGAACCTTAATTATTGGCGATAACGTGGTACGCGACGGCGAAGTGGTCAACCCACAGAGCGCCGACGAGCGCGTTCAGGGTGTGCGTCAGTTCATTGAGATGATGGGCGCCGAGCCGCGGTTGACGGCAACGGCGCTGCAAACCGTGGGCACTAAAGGCTGGGACGGCTTTACTCTGGCGTGGGTAAACGCTTAAGCGTGGACGCCTGACCAGTAGCCCCGGTAAGCGCAGCGCCACCGGGGACAACCAGCCAGGCTATGGGGTAATTTGCTCCATCGCCTGCAACACTCGCTTGTCCGAGATAGGATACGGGGTGCCCAGCTGCTGGGCGAAGAAGCTGACCCGCAGCTCCTCGATCATCCAGCGGATCTCCCGGACATCGTCGTCCTCACGGCGGTTCGGCGGTAGCTTATTCAGCCACTGCTGCCACGCCTGCTGCACGCTCTCCACCTTAAGCATCTGCGCCCGATCGCGGTGCGGATCGATAGCCATCTTCTCCAGACGCTTTTCAATCGCCTGCAGATAGCGCAGCGTATCGCCAAGACGGCGGAAACCGTTGCCGGTGACAAAGCCGCGATACACCAGACCCGCCATCTGCGCTTTGATATCCGACAGCCCCAGCGCCATGGTCATATCCACCCGGCCTTTCAGCCGTTTGTTGATATTGAACACCGCGGTGAGGATCTGCTCGACCTGTTTAGCGATCTCCACCACCGTGTCGTTGAGCTCGGCTCGCACTTTATCGTGCAGCTGACTAAAGCCCTCTTCCGTCCACACCGGACCGCCCGCCTCGTCGATAAGCTTATCAACGCCGCAGGAGATGCAATCGTCAATCAGATCCAGCACTTTGCCGTACGGGTTAAAGTAGAGCCCAAGCTTGGCTTTATTCGGTAGTTTCTCGTGCAGATACTTAATCGGCGACGGGATGTTGAGCAGCAGCAGGCGACGCAGACCGCGCCACATGGCCTGCTGCTGTTCCTGTGGATTATCAAACAGTTTGATGGCCACGCTGTCGCGCTCGTCCACCAGCGCCGGCCAGGCTTTCACCTTATAGTTACCGCGCTTCTGTTCGTAACTCTCCGCCAGGGTGCCAAAGCTCCAGATATGCAGCCCGCTTTGCTCAATACCGTCATCAGCGACCGCCGACAGCGTCTCCTGCACTTTGCCCTTCAGGGCGTCTTTCAACGCCTGCAGCGAGCGCCCTTCCTGCAGCTTCTTGTTTTTATCATCCACCACCCGGAAGGTGATTTTCAGGTGATCGGGCACCTGATCCCACTGCCAGGCTTCGCGGTCGATGGTCACGCCGGTCATCTTACGCAGCTCGCGCTCCAGCGAATCGAGCAGCGGCAGCTCAAGCGGCGTCGCCCGGCCAAGAAACGCTTCCGCATAGTTGGGAGCCGGGACGAAATTGCGCCGTACCGGCTTCGGCAGCGATTTTATCAGCGCGATAATGAGCTCGCGACGCAGGCCAGGGATCTGCCATTCAAATCCGGCCTCCTCCACCTGGTTGAGCAGCGGCAGCGGAATATGCACCGTTACGCCATCGGCATCGGCGCCAGGTTCAAACTGATAGCTAAGACGCAGTTTAAGATTGCCCTGATGCCAGAAATTCGGGTAGTCCAGTTTACTGACCTGCTCCGCCCCCTCTTTAATCAGCATGCTCTTTTCAAAATTGAGCAAGTCTGGCGTTTCGCGGCTGGCCTGCTTCCACCACTTATCAAAGTGGCGAGCGGAGATGACATCGTGGCTAATGCGCTGGTCGTAAAACTCGAACATCGTCTCGTCATCAACCAGGATGTCGCGACGGCGCGACTTATGCTCCAGCTCTTCGATTTCCGCGCGCAGCTTCAGGTTATCGCGGAAGAAGGCGTGCCGCGTCTGCCAGTCGCCCTCTACCAGCGCGTGGCGGATAAATAGCTCACGACACAGCGCCGGATCAATCTGGCTGTAGTTGACCTTACGCGCGGCGACGATCGGCAGGCCGTAGACGGTGACCTTTTCCGTCGCCATTACCGCGCCCTGCGACCGCTCCCAGTGCGGCTCACTGTATGAGCGCTTGATCAGGTGCTGCGCTACCGGCTCCACCCACTCCGGCTCAATGCGCGCGGCGATGCGGCCCCACAGGCGGCTGGTCTCGACCAGCTCCGCCACCATCGTCCACTTCGGCGGCTTTTTAAACAGGCCGGAACCCGGGAAAATGGAGAAGCGGGCGTTACGGGCGCCGGTATACTCCTGTTTATCGGCATCCTTCATGCCGATGTGCGACAGCAGACCGGTCAGCAACGCAGTATGGATCTCGCGATATTCCGCCGGCTCACTGTTGATCGGCAGGCCAAGCTCTTTCACCACCTGGCGCAGCTGGGTGTAGATGTCCTGCCACTCGCGCACGCGCAGATAGTTAAGAAAATCGACCCGGCACTGGCGGCGGAACTGATTCGACGACAGCGCCTTCTGCTGCTCGCCGAGGTAGTTCCACAGATTGACGAAGGCGAGGAAATCGGACTCTTTATCGTGGAAGCGGCGATGTTTTTCGTCAGAGGCCTGCTGTTTGTCCATCGGCCGCTCGCGCGGGTCCTGGATCGACAGTGCGGAGGTGATGATCATCGCTTCCCGCACGCAGCCGTGCTTCTGCGCCTCCAGCACCATCCGCGCCAGACGCGGATCCACCGGTAGCTGGCTGAGCTGGCGGCCCAGCGGGGTTAGTTTATAAGCCGTTGCCTGCGCATCGGTGGTGATGGCGCCCAGCTCTTCCAGCAGGCGTACGCCGTCCTGGATATTGCGCTTATCCGGCGCTTCGACAAACGGGAAGGCGGCGATATCGCCTAAGCCCAGGGCGGTCATCTGCAGGATGACCGACGCCAGGTTGGTGCGCAGAATCTCCGGGTCGGTAAATTCCGGGCGCGACAGGAAATCGTCTTCTGAATAAAGACGAATACAGATCCCTTCCGAAACGCGGCCGCAGCGGCCCTTACGCTGGTTGGCGGACGCCTGGGAAACCGGCTCGATCGGCAGGCGCTGCACCTTGGTGCGGTAGCTGTAACGGCTGATACGCGCAGTACCGGGATCGATAACGTATTTAATGCCCGGCACGGTCAGCGAGGTTTCCGCCACGTTGGTCGCCAGCACGATGCGTCGTCCGCTGTGCGGCTGGAAGACGCGGTTCTGCTCGCTGTTGGACAGGCGGGCGTACAGCGGCAGCACTTCGGTATGGCGCAGATCCAGCTTATTCAGCGCATCGGCGGTATCGCGAATTTCCCGCTCACCGCTCATAAAGATCAGAATATCGCCGGGCCCTTCGCGCCCCAGTTCGTCAACCGCATCAAAGATCGCCTGTAACTGATCGCGCTCGGTATCGTCCGCCTCTTCCACTATCGGCCGATAGCGCACTTCCACCGGGTAAGTCCGCCCGGAGACTTCGATAATCGGCGCATTATTGAAATGCTTTGAGAAACGTTCCGGGTCGATGGTCGCCGAGGTAATGATGATTTTCAGGTCCGGGCGGCGCGGCAGGAGCTCTTTCAGATAGCCGAGCAGAAAGTCAATATTCAGACTGCGCTCGTGCGCCTCATCGATAATGATGGTGTCGTACTGCATCAACAGACGATCCTGCTGGATCTCCGCCAGCAGGATACCGTCGGTCATTAGCTTAACCATGGTGTTTTCGCTGACGTGGTCGCTGAAGCGGACTTTATAGCCGATGCAGCCGCCCGGCTCGCTCTGCAGCTCTTCGGCAATACGATTGGCGACGGTCCGCGCCGCCAGGCGACGCGGCTGGGTATGGCCGATGAGTCCTTTCAGCCCGCGCCCCAGCTCCATGCAGATTTTGGGCAGCTGGGTGGTTTTACCCGAACCGGTCTCCCCGGCGACGATCACCACCTGGTGGTCGCGCACCGCCTCGAGAATCTCTTGTTTTTTCTGGCTAACCGGCAGGTTTTCCGGATAGGTGATAGCCGGACGCGCCGCTTCGCGCAGCAGGACTTTACCGGCTGCCTGGCTTATCTCCAGCGCCATCTCCTGCAGAATGGCCTGTTGCGATTCAGGATTTTTAACCTTCTTCACGCCGTGTAGACGGCGGGCAAAGCGCGTTTTGTCGCGCAGCATCAGGCCGTCGAGCTGTTGATAAAGCTGGGGGAAGGTGATTTTTTGTTGTTCTGTCATAGCGTTATCGGGCAGAGCTCTGCCGGGAAAATCTCTTTTGAAGTATTGCCTTAGAGTACCACATCTGTGTCATTCGTGCCTTGTTCAAAAAATCTGAACATAGAATTCGATATATTGCGCTATCTCTGTGGCGCGATTGTGAATACAGTGTCAACAAGCACCAGGGCATTGACCCGTCAATCACATTAAAAAAAGGAAACACCCATGAGCAAAGTATTAGTTCTGAAATCCAGTATTCTGGCAGGGTACTCACAATCTGGTCAGCTTTCCGACTATTTTGTTGAACAATGGCAGGAAAAACACCCTGGCGATGAGATCACCGTGCGTGACCTGGCCGCCAATCCGATCCCGGTTCTGGATGGCGAACTGGTTGGCGCCCTGCGTCCGAGCGACGCGCCGCTGACTCCGCGTCAGCAGGAAGCGCTGGCCCTTTCCGACGAGCTGATCGCCGAACTGAAAGGCAACGATGTGATTGTTATCGCTGCGCCGATGTACAACTTCAACATCCCGACGCAGCTGAAAAACTATTTCGACCTGGTGGCTCGCGCCGGCGTCACCTTCCGCTACACCGAGAAAGGGCCGGAAGGTCTGGTAACCGGTAAACGCGCGGTCGTCGTTACCAGCCGCGGCGGTATCCATAAAGATACTCCGACCGACCTGGTCACCCCATACCTGTCCACCTTCCTCGGCTTCATCGGCATCACCGACGTGAACTTTGTGTTCGCCGAAGGTATCGCTTACGGCCCGGAAGTCGCGGCCAAAGCGCAGTCTGACGCGAAAGCGGCCATCGACAGCGTGGTTGCAGCCTAATATTTCACTCCTCTCGCTTCCTGCGGGAGGAGAGTTTTACTTTTTCTCGTAGCGTAAATACCCCACCACGCCTCCGCCGCCATCTTTTGGATGATTCACGCCGTCGTTGACCTCCACGCAAGGGAAATCGAAAGGCGAAACGCCGTCAATGCAGGCCACATTCACCCCATACTGCTGTGGGTTTGATCGCCGTTGATGAAAGGTGTAGATCCCGCATACCGAGCAGAAAAAGTGCACGGCTTCCCCTGTATTAAAGCGATACTCTGTGAGCTTATCCCCTCCGCGTACCACCTCTATTCCTGAACGCGGCGAAGAGACCGCGACCGCCCCACGCATGCGACAATATGAGCAGTTACAGCGCCGAACGGTGTTGAAGCCGTCGCTGAGCTCCACGGTAAACGCCACCGCACCGCAGTGACAGTGAGCGGATAATTTCTCTGCCATAATTTTACCCCTCAGGTGGCGGCTTTTGGCCGCAGGTTTTCATCAAACGCCAGCCGCTTACGCCCTGCTTCGACTTCCCGTAATGGCTCCACCTGGTGCAGCGTCTGCTTACAGCGTTCCACCAGCGCCTGGTATTCACGGGTACCTTGTTTTTTCCACGCCAGCTCCTGTTCGCTCAGGGTGCGAATCGCTTTTGCCGGGCTGCCGATAATCAGATGGTTGGCGGGCATCTCGGCGTTGGCTTTGACAAAGGCCGAAGCGCCGACAATGCTGTTTTCGCCAATGACCGCCCCGTCGATAATCACCGCGCTCATGCCCACCAGCGCGTTGCGGCCAATCACGCAGCCGTGCAGAATAGCGCCGTGGCCGATATGGCCCTCCTCTTCCACCACCGTATCCTGGCCGGGGAAGCCATGCATCACGCAGTTATCCTGAATATTGGCACCGTCTTTGACCACGATGCGCCCGAAGTCGCCGCGCAGGCTGGCGTTGGGCCCAACATAGACCCCTTTGCCGAGGATCACGTCGCCAATCAACACCGCGGTCGGGTGAACGTAACTCTCCTCCGGCACCACCGGCGTCAGTCCATCAATCTGATATATCGGCATGCAACCTCCTTATGCGCCCGGCAAACCGCCAAAGCGCTGATAATAGAGCGGACCCGGCACCGGGAGCTCGCCCACCGAGCTCTCACCTTTCTCGCTGACAAACGCCAGCGCGCCGGGACTCACGCGTTGATAAATATTGATACACAGCTGGCGGGCGGTTTGCCCTGCCCAATGCGCCGGCAGGAGCTCTTCCGGCAGCAGCGGGTCTTTGAGCACCACCCGGCGATAGAAATGGATAAGGAGCAGTTGGATCTGGAAACAGCGATCCGGCGTCAACTCTGACGGGTCGCAATCGCGCAGCAGCGGCAGTAGAGGTCGGAACAAGGCGATAAACGCCTCGTACATCTCATTTTGTTCGGTGAGATGCCAGCACTCCTCCACCCGGCTGCGCAGGGCCGCCCTGGAGAGCGCCAGCGGCGAATGGGCTTCAAAACAGATGACGTTTTCGGCGACGCCCGCTTCGTGGAGCAGAGACTGGACATCGGCCAGCTTTTGCGACGGCGAGGCCAGCAGGCTCGGCGCCAGCGCGCCAAACCCCTGCCACAGCAGCTGCTTTTTAACGTCGGCGAGCACATTTTTCTCCAGGCCTTCCGAAAGCAGCAGCAGCCAGGTACCGTCCCATTCCGGGGCACTGGCGCGATAAATTTTATGCTCCGCGCGCCGGGTCAGGCGCAACCCTTTATCACTCAGGCGATAGAAGCTGCGCCGGCCGATGCGGACAACATCAAGCCACTCTTCTTTATTGAGGCGAAACAGCGCGGTGCGTACGAAGCGCTCGCCGAAGCCTAATCCTTCCAGCAGCGCCGCGACGCTGCCCAGCCACACTTCCCCACCGCGTTGTAATAAAGCGTCGCCATACAGCGAGGCAATTAATGACGTGCCGCTGATCGGCATCGCCGTCACCGCTTGTTGAATAAAGGCGTCGAGTTTACTCATCTGATTCATTCTGTTGTTATATTTTTCCTTTATGAATCATAGCACAGGAAACTCCCCGGCTGACGGCGCAAACGCTTCAGCCGGGTGCCTGCCGCGCAGCCGGAGAGAGGATTAACCGCTAACCA
>OJTT01000057.1_pt1 | contig 53571 bp, 49 predicted proteins | sample 1599761 | NCBI WGS metagenome assembly OJTT01 (sample SAMN04436872, study PRJEB24849) | human gut metagenome | biome: human gut; feature: NICU; material: stool | host: Homo sapiens | place: USA: Saint Louis, MO | collected 2011-09-04 | reverse complement strand
CCTTTACCCGCGCCCGGAGCGCCAAGCAGAATAATACGCATTACGAAAATCCCCTTAAAGGTTGTCGATATTTTTTAAAAAGCGCTAAACGATACCACCATCACGCAATTGGCTCAAGGAAGGTAGTCTGCGCTGAAACGGTTAATGGCGGGAAAATTGAAAATAAGGAAAGAAATTGCCGGATGGCGGTGTAAACACCTTATCCGGCCTACGATCAAAAAGATGTTGTAGGCCGGATAAGCGTTAGCGCCATCCGGCATTACATTACAGGTATCAGGATACCAGCAACTGGTTCATACGACGAATGAACTGGTTCGGGTCTTCCAGCGTGCCGCGCTCGGCAAACAGCGCCTGATCCAGCAGCAGCTCAACCCACTCTTTGAACTGTGCTTCGTCCTGAGTATCCGCCGTGCGTTTTACCAGCACGTGGTCCGGGTTCAGTTCAAAGATATATTTCACTTCCGGTACGGCCTGGCCCGCAGCGGCAAACAGTTTCGCCATCTGGGTGCTCATTTCATCCGCATCGGTGGTAACGATGGCTGGCGTGTCGGTCAGACGGTGAGTCAGACGCACTTCTTTCACGCGGTCACCCAACAGGGTTTTCACACGCTCAACGAACGGCGTCAGCGCTTTTTCCGCTTCTTTTGCCGATTCGTCAACTTCATCCGCCAGCTTGTCGATGGACTCGTCAGCTTTAGCAACGGACTGGAATGCCTTACCGTCGAACTCGGTCAGGTAGTTCATCATCCACTCATCGATGCGGTCAGAAAGCAGCAGCACTTCGATGCCTTTCTTACGCAGCAGTTCCAGGTGCGGGCTGCTCTTCGCCGCCGCATAGCTGTCTGCAGTGATGTAGTAGATTTTCTCCTGCCCTTCTTTCATTCGCGACATGTAATCTTCCAGCGACACGGTTTGCGCGGAGGAGTCAGTGTGCGTAGACGCGAAGCGCATCAGTTTAGCGATCGTTTCCTGGTTGGCGTGGTCTTCCGCCGGGCCTTCTTTCAGCACCAGGCCGAATTGCTTCCAGAAGGTCTGGTATTTTTCCGCGTCGTCTTTCGCCAGTTTTTCCAGCATCTGCAGTACGCGTTTGGTCAGCGCGCTGCGCAGGTTACGGGTGACGGTGCTGTCCTGCAGGATCTCGCGAGAAACGTTCAGCGGCAGATCGTTGGAATCTATCAGACCGCGGACAAAGCGCAGGTAGTTCGGCATGAACTGCTCGGCATCGTCCATGATGAAGACACGCTGGACGTACAGTTTCAGACCATGCTTGTGATCGCGGTTCCACATATCCCACGGCGCCTGCGACGGGATATACAGCAGGCTGGTGTACTCCTGCTTACCTTCCACGCGGTTGTGGCTCCAGGTCAGCGGGTCAGTGAAGTCGTGAGCGATGTGCTTGTAGAATTCGTTGTACTCGTCGTCTTTGATTTCCGACTTGTTACGGGTCCACAGCGCCTGCGCCTTGTTGATTTTTTCCCAGGAAACCACGGTCTCGCCGTCTTTCTCTTCGGATTTTTCGATCTCTACCGGCAGCGCAATATGGTCGGAATATTTGCTGATGATGGAACGTACGCGCCAGTCATCGAGGAACTCGTCTTCGCCTTCACGCAGATGCAGAGTGATTTCGGTACCACGGTCTTCTTTGGTAATATCAGCAACGGTGTACTCGCCTTCGCCCGCAGATTCCCAGAACACGCCGTTTTCCGGTTTATCACCCGCAGCACGGGTACGCACGGTGACTTTGTCCGCCACGATGAAGGCAGAGTAGAAACCAACCCCGAACTGACCGATCAACTGGCTGTCTTTCGCCTGATCGGAGCCCATGGATTCGAGGAAAGATTTGGTGCCGGATTTCGCAATGGTCCCCAGATGATCGATAACGTCATCACGATTCATCCCCACGCCGTTATCGGCAATGGTCAACGTACGCTTATCTTTATCGAAGGAAACACGCACACGCAGCTCACCGTCACCTTCATACAGGTCCGGGTTAGACAGTGCGCGGAAACGCAGCTTGTCTGCCGCATCCGAGGCGTTAGAGATAAGCTCACGCAGGAAGATTTCTTTATTGGAATACAGAGAATGGATCATCAGGTGCAGAAGCTGTTTTACTTCTGACTGAAAACCACGAGTTTCTTGTCCTTTCATGTAGATCTACCTCAACAATGCCATATTCAATGGTAAAAACACGTTGAGGGTGAAATGGGGACAAGCGGGAAGGATTTCAAGCGGAAGCCGCCGTCGCGGCCTCCGTTTGTTCAGAATTTAATCTTGTGTCGTCCTGCCAGAGAGTGCGACAGCGTGGTGCCATCGACCATTTCCAGCTCGCCGCCTACCGGAACGCCATGGGCGATACGGCTGGCTTCAACGCCATATTGCATGCAAAGCTCAGCAATATAGTTGGCGGTCGCCTCTCCTTCGACCGTGGGATTGGTCGCCAGAATCAGTTCGTTGATTTGCTCAGACGCCAGTCGCTGTTCAAGACGATCCAGCCCGATATCATCAGGCCCGATACCGTCCAGCGGCGACAGGTGTCCCATCAGCACGAAGTAACGTCCGGAAAATTGCCCGGTTTGCTCAATGGCGTAGATGTCCGCCGGACTCTCCACCACGCAAATCTGACCGTTTTCCTGGCGACGCGGGTTCGAACAGATGTTGCAGACGTCCTGCTCCGTGAAGGTGCGGCAATCGGCACAGTGGCCGATTTCCGACATCGCCTTCGTTAACGCCTGCGCCAGACGCATCCCGCCGCTGCGATCGCGCTGAAGCAGCGTGAACGCCATGCGCTGCGCCGACTTCGGGCCAACGCCCGGCAGACAGCGCAGTGCTTCCATAAGCTGAGTTAACAGCGGGCTGGTTTGCATCAGAACGGCATCTTAAAGCCAGGCGGCAGCTGCATTCCGGAAGAAACAGAGGCCATCTTCTCTTTCTGCGTCTCTTCAATGCGACGCGCCGCGTCGTTGAATGCCGCAGCAACCAGGTCTTCCAGCATCTCTTTGTCGTCTTCCAGCAGGCTTGGATCGATCTCCACGCGACGGCAGTTATGCGCGCCGTTGATGGTCACTTTTACCAGACCCGCGCCAGATTCGCCGGTCACTTCCAGCTTGGCGACTTCTTCCTGCATCTGCTGCATTTTTTCTTGCATCTGCTGGGCCTGTTTCATCAGGTTACCCAGACCGCCTTTACCAAACATAGGCTTCTCTCTCAATCACGTTAAGGGATGACGACCGTCAAACCATTAGGCTGACGATCAAATGGGGCGAATACTCTCTTCGTCCAGCTCCGCATCGAAAAAACGACGCAGCGTCTGGATGTTATTATCCGCAATAATCGACTCACGCGCCTGCGCGAGCTTCTCTTCATAAATGGCCTGACGCCACTCCAGCGGCGTGCGCACCGCAGGATTATCATCTTCAACGATGGTCAATTCAACCGTTGACCCCGTTAAGGAACTCAGTGCTTCGGCCAGTTTTTGCTGCGCGCCGCTGGAATTAAGGTGTCGCTGCGTGGAACGCAGGTGCAGGCAAACCACGTTGCCATTCTCTTCTTTCCAGGCATTAAGCGCCACCTGCTCCACCAGTTTAGGCAGCGAGAGCTGGCTCACCTGGGCGGCCCACGGGTCGCGTTCAATGGCTTCAGCCGCAAGCTTTGCCGCCAGTTCCGGCGTTTTTTCATGCTCGAGCGCTTTTTTCAGCGCTTTCGGCGTGGCGACGACTTCTTTGACTTCTGCAACAGGATTGGTCGCTTTCCAGCGATACGCTTCTTTCTTCGCCGGTGCTTTTTCCAGCGCAGAGACTGCCGGACGCGCCTGAACACGTTCCGACACCGAAGCCAGTCTTTCCAGCGCAGCATTATTCACCGGCCGCGCGCGGGAAGCGGCTGCCGGTTCACTCTTTTTTGCTTTGGTTGCTCCCTGAGCACGTTGCAGTTGACTGCGCGCCGCCAGCACCTGACTGGTGGCATCGGAAAGCGGCACATTCTGTTGCTGTTGCGCTGGCGCAGGTTGCTGCTGTGGCACCTGCGTCGGGGTCATCACCGCTGTGGGTGCGACCGGGGCAAACGACTGGCGCGGGACTTCAGGTTCCGGGAGCGGCATGCGCGGATGAAAAGCCAGCGCACGCAGCAGCGTCATTTCGACGCCCATTCGCCTGTCCGGCGCATACGGCAGTTCTTTGCGCCCGATTAACAGGGTCTGGTAGTAAAGCTGCACATCGGTAGGCGGTACAATTCGCGCCAGTTCACGCATACGCTGTTCAATGGCGGCCATATCGCTACCGAGCGCGGCAGGTGAAAGCTGAACCATGGCAATACGATGCAGCAAAGCCGACATCTCAACCAGCAGCGCTTCCCATTCGATACCACGCGCGGCGGCGTCGTTCACCAGCGTCATCACGCGTTCGCCATCCGCAGCCACAACCGCTTCAACAAGCGAGAGCGCCTGGTCGTCGTCCAGCGTGCCGAGCATGGTGCTGACCGCGTCGGTCGAGACCTGACCATCGCCGCTGGCAATCGCCTGATCGGTCAGGCTTAGCGCATCGCGCAGGCTGCCGTCTGCGGCGCGAGCCAGCAGTTGCAGCGCACGCGGTTCATGGGCGATATGCTCTTCTTTGAGAATATGCTCAAGCTGATGGCGAATCTGTTCGACATCCAGCGCTTTAAGATGGAATTGCAGACAGCGCGACAGGATGGTCACCGGCAGCTTCTGCGGATCGGTGGTCGCCAGCAGAAATTTGACGTGCGCGGGCGGCTCTTCGAGCGTTTTCAGCAAGGCGTTAAAACTGTGGCGCGACAGCATGTGCACTTCGTCGATCAAATAGACCTTAAAGCGACCGCGCGCGGGCGCATACTGAACGTTATCCAGCAGATCGCGAGTATCTTCGACTTTGGTGCGTGAGGCGGCATCGATTTCAATCAAATCGACAAAACGCCCCTGCTCAATTTCCCGGCAGTTATCGCACACGCCGCACGGCGTAGCGGTGATGCCAGTTTCACAGTTTAATCCCTTCGCCAGCAAGCGGGCGATAGAGGTTTTTCCGACGCCACGGGTGCCGGAAAACAAATAAGCATGATGAATACGCCCTAACGACAAGCCGTTCGCCAGTGCCGTCAGCACATGTTCCTGGCCGACGACGTCAGCAAAGGTTTGTGGGCGCCATTTTCGGGCTAAGACCTGATAACTCATTGGCAGGCTCTGAAAGGCTGGAGGGTGGATTCACAGGAGGGTAATGCTAACACAACCTCGCAGCAACGGCGAGGTTGACACGTTATATTCGGGCGTTATCGTTGCAGTCAGTTTGGTTTCGGGCAGCGCACAGAAACCGGAGCGTACACGCAGTACGTGAGGATTTCGAGCACTGACCGGGGCCAAAATGGCAAAAAAGATAGCCCTAAATTAGTGGCCCGGGAATGGAACTAGGCTATAACAGGTCAGCCCCTGCTTTTCCAGACGCTGCTCGCCGCCCAGATCAAACAGGTTAATGATAAAGGCAGCATCGGTCACTTCGCCACCCAGACGGCGGATCAGCTTCACGGTCGCTTCAATCGTGCCACCAGTTGCCAGAAGATCGTCCACAACCAGGACTTTATCACCCGGTTTGATGGCATCAACGTGGATTTCCAGCTGATCGGTGCCATACTCCAGCTCATAGGTCTCAGCAATAACTTCACGCGGAAGCTTACGCGGTTTGCGTACCGGAACAAAGCCGACGCCCAGCCCCAACGCTACCGGCGCGCCAAACAGGAAGCCACGCGCTTCGGTGCCAACCACTTTAGTGATCCCCGCATTTTTGTAGCGCTCAACCAGCAATTCAATGCTGAGGGCGTAGGCTTTCGGATCTTCCAGTAAACTGGTGACATCACGGAAAAGAATGCCCGGTTTTGGGTAGTCGTGGATGCTTTTGATGCTATTTTTGAGAAACTCAAGCTGCTGTGCAGTCGCGGTCATAAGTTTGTGCCTGATTAATACAGTATTACTTCACGGCGCACTATACACTTCATCCTCGACGTATCTTGAATGATTTTGTGTCTATATTAGGGCCAAGGTTACACTTGGTTAACCTTTGACCATCTGCGCCTGTGCTCGAAAACGGTCGAATTTACTGGCTGCGAGAGACAATTGCAACAGCGATTATTGCGCTTTACTGCTTTTGTTGTTTTCCATCAATCACCGGGATCCGCCACATAAAAATCAGTAAACAGGCGAGAATAACCAGCAGCAGGCCGCGTACCCACATCATATTGACCAGCCAGAGGGAAATAGCAAACGTCACCAGGATCAACAAAATAGCGCGCGGTTTTGCTCCCGGCGGCATCGCGCGATGTTTTTGCCAGTGACGCAGATACCCGCCGAACCACGAACGGTAAAGCAACCAGTCGTGAAAACGCGGCGATGAGCGGGCAAAACACCAGGCGGCCAGCAGTATAAACGGCGTCGTCGGTAACAGAGGCAATACTACGCCCAGCGTACCTAGCACTACCGCTATCCAGCCAATGATGATTAGAATAATGCGTTGCATAATATCAGTACTTAACACAGAGAATCGCTACTTTAGCATAACAGTTCTCATTTTCATCGGAGTGTTGTTGTGAAAACCGCCATGCTGTTACAGACGCTCGAAAACCAGCTTAACCGCCTGCGACAGCGTTGTGCTCCGCTGGCGCACCACACAACGCTTAGCGCCCGCTTTGACAGGCATCTGTTTCACACGCGCAGCACATTGCTGCAGGCCTGCCTGGATGAAGCTGACGATAATCTTACTGCCCTACGTCGCGCCGTTGAGCAGCAACAACTACCACAAATCACCTGGCTTGCGGAACACCTTGCCTCACAGTTAGAGGCGATTTCACGTGAAACTGCCAGTTGGTCGCTACGCGAGTGGGACAGCTCATCTCCAGGTCTGGCGCGCTGGCAGCGCAAGCGGGTCCAACATCAGGAGTTTGAACGCCGTCTGGTTGAAATGACGCGTGAACGCAAAGAGCGTCTGGCTCAGGCTACCGGCTTTGCAGAACAGCAAAAACTGCATCGTGAAGTAGAAGCATTCGAGGCGCGACTGGCGCGCTGCCGTCATGCTCTGGCAAGAATAGAAAACGTGTTGGCGCGTTTAACCCGTTAATCCCCGGAGAATTTATGTCATTAGAGAACGCCCCGGACGAGGTCAAACTGGCCGTTGATTTGATTGTTTTACTTGAGGAAAATCAGGTTGCACCTGAAACCGTACTGAAGGCGCTGGAGATTGTTAAACGGGATTACGAAAAGAAACAGCTCTCTTCTTCAAAAAACGCGCTATAGCTGAAATGCCTGATAGCGTTGCACTTACCAGGCCTACGAATGAATCGAAGCTCGCAGGCCTGATGAGTTTTTCTATTAACCTACCGAAGGCGTCGAATCATCACCTTTAATGATGTCACGCTTAACCTCGGTCACGGTGTCGCCCTTCGCGTTGTGCAGGTGCACTTCAAGCTGGTTAAAGGCGATATCAATGTCGTTTTCACGGCACAAACGATCGACCGCACGGTTCAGTTCATCAACCGTGTGACTACGATCGCGCAGTTCACGCACGTATAAACGCAGTTCATGATCCAGCGTGCTGGCGCCGAAGGCGGTAAAGAACACAGCAGGCTCCGGATCGTGCATCACTTTCGGGTGTTCCATCGCCGCCTGCAGCAGCACTTTCTTCACTTTGTCCAGATCCGAACCGTAGGCCACGCCGATGCGGATCACCAGACGCGTGGTGGTATCGGAAAGCGACCAGTTGATCAAACGCTCCGTCACAAAGGCTTTGTTCGGGATGATCACCTCTTTGCGATCGAAGTCGGTAATGGTGGTGGCACGGATACGGATCTTGCTGACCGTTCCTGAGAACGTACCGATAGTCACGGTATCGCCGATGCGGACCGGGCGTTCAAACAAAATAATCAGACCCGAAACAAAGTTACCGAAGATTTCCTGCAAACCAAAACCAAGACCAACCGACAGGGCTGCTGCCAGCCACTGTAGTTTATCCCACGAAACACCGAGCGATCCGAAGACCGTCATCGCGCCGATGGCGATGATCGCGTAGTTAAGGATCGTGGTGATCGCATACGAAGCGCCCTGACGCATCTTCAGTCGCGAGAGCACCAGCACTTCCAACAGGCCGGGTAAGTTACGGATCAGCGCCCACGCGACCATTGAGGCAATAATCGCAAACAGCAGGCTACCCATGGTGACGTCTTTCACTACTGCCGCACCCGCTTCGGTACCGTTGTAATGCCAGAGCGTAATGCTGTCGAGATAGCTGAACACGGTGATCAAATCAGACCAAATGGCCCAGAACAAGACACCAAACAGGGCAACCATCACCAGCATAGTTATACGCAGCGTTTGCTGGTTAACCTGCTCAAGCGCGATGGTCGGTTCTTCCTGCGGTTCGGCACCTTCCGCACCTTCTTTCACCAGGTTCTGACGACGCGCCAGCGCACGACGCCAGGCGATACGGCGTGCCGCGACGCTCAATCCACGCAGTACGGTCTGGTACAGCAGGTTCCAGAGAATGACCAGATAAACCGTTTCAATCCAGCGTCCCGCCAGACGCAGCGTGGTGTAGAAATAGCCGGTCGCCGTCAGCACCATTAATGCTATCGGGATAATAGACAGCACGGTAATCGTCACCAGACGCAGACCGTGCGACTCTTTATCACGCCAGCTTTCGCGGCACATTGGCCATACCAGGAAGGCGATCAGCAGCAGGTTGAGGAAAATCACCACCTGACCCAGCACATCGTCCATCAGATTGAGCGGTGACAGTTCAGCAATGACCGACCAAAAATTAAGCGGCAACAGCGCCAGGCTAATACGCACGATTTGGCGGCGCCAATGGCTAGTTTGTTTTGCTGGCATACCAAAATGACGAATTGCCACGCCATCTTTTTCCAGCACCTTCCAGCACAAACCAAACACCAGCCAGAAGACTGTCATCTTCTTACTGAACGCCCACAGTAGGTCGCTGATATTCAACTGCATGGTAAGCAGAATCAGACCTACCGCAAGGATAATCAGGCACGCCGGCAAGGCTCTGATGAGATCGATCAGAATCGCTTTTGGCGTGTTGAGCTGACTGTCATTACGCAGGTTACCCACCGCAGCGGCTAATTTCGCCTGATACTCTTTCAACCATTTCAGACGCCAGCGGATTAACCCGGCAATGAGCAGCAGCGGCAATCCCGCCAGGAACGCAATAAATACTGCGGGCCACGCTTTTTCCCAGTTCACCGTGATTTTCATCGACTTAAACTGGTCTTTAAGCGTTTGCGGGAAAGCTTTGATCCAGTCCCAGTCCATCGGACGGTTACTGTTAACCCAGAAAATCTGCTGCGTGAGGATCCCTTTCAGGTTTTTCGACACGCTCATTAACTGCTGCTGGTTAATTTGCAGATTAATCGCCATCATCAGCTGGTTGCCCAGTTGCTTATTGAGCTGATCCAACAGTTCACGACGCATATCCACAACCTGCAGTAAGGCATCATGGACTTCGCCGTTAACTTCGTTGCTGTGCCCTTCTTCCAGTTTGGCGACAAACGCATCATTCTGGAACAGCGCGTCGCGCTGCTGGTTGACCTCGAACTGCTCCAGACGCAAGTCGGCGATCCGATTGGTCATATCGGCAAGTTCATCCGCCGACGGCAGCGTTTGTTGTTGCTGATACAGAATACGCGACAGCAGCAGACTGCCTTTCAGAACGGCGATCTGTTCTTTAATGTTACGTTCGGATTGCAGCGCGCGGTCAAGCCAGTTTTTGACTTTGATATTTTGCTGCATCAGGCTGTTGCCGTTTTCGGTCGCGGCAATCAGACGCTGGCTGAGCTGATGGTTAACATCAAGCTCCTGCTTCACTAACGGATTGGACTGAATACGCTCGGCTTCATCCGGCGTGACTGCTTCCTGCGCCGTTTTTTCGGTTAACGTCAGTCGCTTGCTGTTCACCGCTTCCTGCAGGAGCTGGAGCTGATGCTCAAGGCGGTTACTGTTCGCCGTCACGTAATCACGTTGTTTTTGCAAGGTATCTTGCAAAATCGTATTACCTTCAAGGCTCTTACGCTGTTGGTCGATCTGCGCATTCAGCAGCGCCTGCTGCGCCTGTAACAGCACCTGCTGGCTGGGGCGTAAAGCACCTTCGCCTACATTAGTACCATCAAGTCGGTTGCGGATTTGCTGCATCTGCTGCGACGCGGTGTACATCGCATTTTGTACGCGCTCTGGCTGAGTCTGGAGCGACACCAGCTGGCTGTTATACGTGGCCAGATCGTTTTGCGAGCTTTGCAGGTCATCGAGCACCTGCGCGACGCGTGACTCAAGCTGTCGTAAGGAAAGCGTGCTCAGCGTTTTTCGCGTTTCGTCGTCATTGTCGACATCGCTGAGCGAATTTAGCGCATCCGTCGCCTGGCGCATTTTCTCCGGCGCCTGGGCCACTTTCTGGCGAAGCTGTACGGTCTCATCTTTCACGCGATCGATTTTATCCAGCGTGGCGATAGTATCGATGAGATCCTGTTGGACCAGCTTATCCTGCGCGGAGAGATCTTTTTGTTTACTCAGTGCGTCCAGTTGGCTCTGAATATCTGCTTTCGTCGGCAGTTCACCACTCTGTTGCGCCCGCGCAAATGCAGATGACTGGCAGGATAACAATAGAATGAAGAAAAGTATGCTAATAGCAATTACATGCTGTGAACGTTTATAGAGCTGCAACATAGTCATGAGAATGAATGTTTCTGAACCGGGAAAGTGACCGGAAATAGTCAAGCGGCAAGAATATCACGGCTGTGACCGGCAGAATAGCAGCAGGCAAAACGACCAGGAGAATTCCTGGTGCAGAATGGCAAACTAGCTTGTCTCTCCTGCCTGCAGGCGCAAGCTTGGACAAAGCAGACACATCTCCAGCAGCACCGCCACGTACTGACGAGCCTCATTCTTCAGATCAAACGATTCGGGAGCAAATAACCAGTTCTCCATGATCCCGGAAATATAGCTACGCATTAACACCGCTACACGACGTGTGTTCAGGTTTTCCGGCAACATGTTGACATCCATACAGTGGCGTAACGTTTTTTCTATACGGTCATAGTTTTCCAGACACAGGCTACGTTCGACTAACTGAACTGATGCTATTTCCCCGACAAATTCGCATTTGTGGAATATAATCTCCATCAATAAACGTCGGCGTTCTTCTGTCACGGTAGTTTCAAGAACGTAAATTAAAATTTCTCTTAATACTGATAGTGGATCGTCAGGGAATTTTGCCTGATACTCAGTCTCTAACTCATCAATGTTAGGTTTTGCTAGCTCCCAGATTTCACTGAATAAATCCGATTTGTTTTTGAAATGCCAATAGATTGCACCGCGCGTCACACCAGCGGCTTTTGCGATCTCAGCCAGCGAGGTGGATGAGACCCCTTGTTGCGAAAACATACGCAGAGCGACATCAAGAATGTGTTGTCGTGTTTCCTGTGCTTGTTGTTTGGTTTTTCGTGCCATAGGTCAGTGAATTTACAGGCGTTAGATTTACATACATTTGTGAATGTATGTACCATAGCACGACGATAATATAAACGCAGCAATGGGTTTATGGGCTTTAAGCCATTGATCAATTTGAAATCGGACACTCGAGGTTTACATATGAACAAAAACAGAGGGTTAACGCCTCTGGCGGTCGTTCTGATGCTCTCAGGCAGCTTAGCGCTAACAGGATGTGACGACAAACAGGCCCAGCAAGGGGGCCAGCAAATGCCAGAGGTTGGAGTTGTTACGCTCAAAACTGAACCTCTACAGATCACAACCGAACTTCCGGGTCGCACCAGTGCGTTTCGTATTGCTGAAGTTCGTCCTCAGGTTAGCGGGATTATCCTGAAACGTAATTTCACGGAAGGTGGTGACATCGAAGCGGGTGTATCTCTCTATCAGATTGATCCTGCTACTTACCAGGCCGCTTATGAAAGTGCAAAAGGCGATCTGGCCAAAGCACAAGCCGCAGCAAATATTGCTCAACTGACGGTGAAACGTTATCAGAAACTGTTGGGTACTAAGTACATCAGCCAACAGGACTACGATAGCGCGTTGGCTGACGCACAGCAGGCAAACGCCGCCGTTGTTGCCGCGAAAGCTGCGGTAGAAACTGCACGCATCAATCTGGCTTACACCAAAGTGACGTCACCGATCAGCGGTCGCATTGGTAAATCATCCGTTACGGAAGGCGCTCTGGTGCAAAACGGTCAGGCGACCGCACTGGCGACCGTTCAGCAGTTGGATCCCATCTATGTAGACGTGACGCAGTCAAGCAACGACTTCCTGCGCCTGAAACAAGAGCTGGCCAACGGCACGCTGAAGCAAGAGAACGGTAAAGCGAAAGTCGAACTGGTGACCAATGACGGCATTAAATACCCGCAGTCCGGTACGCTGGAATTTTCTGATGTGACGGTAGATCAAACCACTGGGTCGATTACGTTACGCGCAATTTTCCCGAACCCGGATCATACCTTACTGCCGGGTATGTTCGTCCGCGCACGTCTGGAAGAAGGGATTAACCCAACAGCATTACTGGTTCCACAGCAAGGCGTTACCCGCACACCGCGTGGCGATGCCAGTGCATTGGTTATCGGTGCAGACAACAAAGTTGAAACTCGTCAAATTGTCGCCGCACAAGCGATTGGCGACAAATGGTTAGTCACTGATGGACTTAAGCCGGGCGACCGCGTGATTGTTACTGGGCTGCAGAAAGTACGTCCTGGCGCGCAGGTAAAAGCGCAGGAAATCACCGCTGAAAACAACCAGCAAGGCCAAAGCGGTAGCCAGCCTGAACAGTCCAAGTCTTAACTTAAACAGGAGCCGTTAAGACATGCCTAATTTCTTTATCGATCGCCCAATATTTGCGTGGGTGATCGCCATTATCATCATGTTGGCAGGGGGGCTCGCGATCCTCAAATTGCCGGTAGCGCAATATCCGACTATTGCACCGCCAGCAGTGACGATCTCCGCGACCTATCCTGGCGCTGATGCCAAAACAGTACAGGATACTGTTACGCAGGTTATCGAACAGAATATGAACGGTATCGATAACCTGATGTACATGTCCTCAAACAGTGACTCCACGGGTACCGTGCAGATCACCCTGACCTTCCAGTCTGGTACTGATGCGGATATCGCACAGGTACAGGTGCAGAACAAACTGCAGCTGGCCATGCCGTTGCTGCCTCAGGAAGTACAGCAGCAAGGGGTTAGCGTTGAGAAGTCATCCAGCAGCTTCCTGATGGTTGTTGGTGTTATCAACACCAACGGCACCATGACGCAGGAGGATATTTCCGACTACGTTGGCGCCAACATGAAGGATGCCATTAGCCGTACTTCAGGGGTGGGCGACGTTCAGCTGTTTGGTTCTCAGTACGCGATGCGTATCTGGATGGATCCGAACAAACTGAACAACTTCCAGCTGACACCGGTTGATGTAATCAGCGCCATCAAAGCGCAGAACGCCCAGGTTGCAGCCGGTCAGTTAGGTGGTACGCCGCCGGTGAAAGGTCAGCAGCTTAACGCATCGATCATTGCGCAAACCCGTCTGACCTCCGCTGATGAGTTCGGCAAAATCCTGCTGAAAGTGAATCAGGATGGTTCACAGGTTCGTCTGCGTGACGTAGCGAAAGTGGAACTGGGCGGTGAGAACTACGACATCATTGCGAAGTTCAACGGTAAACCGGCATCCGGTCTGGGTATCAAGCTGGCAACAGGTGCTAACGCCCTGGACACCGCAAACGCTATCCGCGAAGAACTGAAGAAGATGGAGCCGTTCTTCCCGTCAGGTCTGAAGATCGTTTACCCGTATGACACCACCCCGTTCGTGAAAATTTCTATTCACGAAGTAGTGAAAACGCTGGCAGAAGCAATCATCCTCGTGTTCCTGGTAATGTATCTGTTCCTGCAGAACTTCCGCGCGACGCTGATTCCGACTATCGCCGTGCCGGTGGTACTCTTGGGTACGTTTGCCGTCCTGGCGATTTTCGGCTTCTCAATAAATACCCTGACGATGTTCGGGATGGTGCTCGCCATCGGCCTGCTGGTGGATGACGCCATCGTTGTGGTCGAGAACGTTGAACGTGTAATGGCTGAGGAAGGACTACCGCCGAAGGAAGCAACGCGAAAATCGATGGGCCAGATTCAGGGCGCATTGGTGGGTATCGCGATGGTGCTGTCAGCGGTATTTATCCCAATGGCGTTCTTCGGTGGGTCGACCGGTGCAATTTACCGTCAGTTCTCCATCACCATTGTTTCCGCGATGGCGCTGTCTGTACTGGTGGCATTGATTCTGACCCCTGCCCTGTGTGCGACCATGCTCAAACCGATTGCTAAAGGCGATCACGGAGAAGGCAAAAAAGGCTTCTTCGGCTGGTTTAACCGCATGTTCGATAAGAGCACGCATCATTACACCGATAGCGTGGGCGGTATTCTGCGCAGCACCGGTCGTTATCTGGCGCTGTATCTGATTATCGTTGTGGGCATGGCCTATCTGTTCGTTCGTCTGCCAAGTTCGTTCCTGCCAGATGAAGACCAGGGGGTATTCCTGTCTATGGCTCAGCTGCCAGCGGGTGCGACGCAAGAGCGTACCCAGAAGGTACTGGACGAAATGACGGATTACTACCTGACCAAGGAAAAAGCGAACGTTGAATCGGTGTTTGCCGTTAACGGTTTCGGTTTTGCTGGTCGTGGTCAGAACACCGGCATCGCGTTCGTTTCTTTGAAAGACTGGAGCGAACGTCCTGGCGAAGAGAACAAGGTTGAAGCGATTACTCAGCGTGCAATGGGCGCATTCTCGCAGATTAAAGACGCGATGGTCTTTGCCTTTAACCTGCCAGCGATTGTGGAGTTAGGGACCGCAACCGGTTTTGACTTCCAGTTGATTGACCAGGCGGGTCTGGGCCATGAGAAGCTGACTCAGGCGCGTAACCAACTGTTTGGTGAAGTCGCGAAGCATCCTGATCTGTTGGTCGGTGTTCGTCCTAACGGTCTGGAAGATACGCCGCAGTTCAAGATCGATATCGATCAGGAAAAAGCGCAGGCTCTGGGCGTTTCCATTAGTGATATTAATACAACGCTGGGTGCAGCATGGGGTGGAAGCTACGTGAATGACTTCATCGACCGTGGTCGTGTGAAGAAAGTTTACGTCATGTCTGAAGCGAAATACCGTATGTTGCCAGAAGATATTGGCAACTGGTATGTCCGCGGTAGCGATGGACAGATGGTACCGTTCTCCGCCTTCTCAACCTCACGTTGGGAATACGGTTCGCCGCGTCTGGAACGCTATAACGGTTTGCCTTCCATGGAAATCTTAGGCCAGGCCGCTCCGGGTAAAAGTACCGGTGAAGCCATGGCGATGATGGAGCAACTGGCCAGCAAACTGCCATCCGGTATCGGTTATGACTGGACCGGTATGTCCTACCAGGAACGACTGTCCGGCAACCAGGCTCCTGCCTTGTATGCCATTTCACTGATCGTCGTATTCTTGTGTCTGGCAGCGTTGTACGAGAGCTGGTCAATTCCGTTCTCCGTAATGCTGGTTGTACCGCTGGGTGTTATCGGTGCATTGCTGGCAGCAACGTTCCGCGGCCTGACCAACGACGTTTACTTCCAGGTAGGCCTGCTTACAACCATTGGGTTGTCGGCGAAGAACGCGATACTTATCGTCGAATTCGCCAAAGACTTGATGGATAAAGAGGGTAAAGGTCTGATAGAGGCGACGCTGGACGCAGTACGCATGCGTTTACGTCCAATCCTGATGACGTCACTGGCCTTTATTCTGGGCGTAATGCCGCTGGTCATCAGCTCCGGCGCAGGCTCCGGTGCGCAGAACGCCGTTGGTACTGGCGTAATGGGTGGGATGGTGACGGCAACCGTGTTGGCGATCTTCTTTGTTCCGGTGTTCTTTGTGGTGGTACGCCGCCGCTTTAGCCGCAAAAATGAAGATATTGAGCATAGCCACTCAGTAGAGCATCATTGATACATCTCTAAAGATAAGGCCGCGCAAGCGGCCTTTTTTCTGGAAAAATCATAAAAATCACTTATTGCCATTCCGTTTATTTTCTATCGGGTAAATAAGCGATATAATCCTTGCAGCCTTAAAGGCTATTCTTAAAAAAACAGCGAGAGTTCTTATTTACTTTAATAAATATTAAGATTAATCCTATCCACTGGTTTTCATTGTCGGTTGTTGCCTTTCGTTGCTAAACCTAAACAAGATAACCCGATGATTGCCCGAAGAATAAAGAAACTGTCCCATTTCGAATTGCGGCATTTATCTGTTAAAATGTAAAAATGACGTAGCATCATAATTTTACATAATTGTAATTTTTCGTGATATGACGATGAAATCTTTTTTAGAGTAGATTATAGTTAAATCATCAGGAGTCGCGGGCAAGTTCCAGGTAGTTGTTGTATCCATCCCGAAAGGTGTTCGGTTAGTTTAAGCCACTAAGAAGGGGATGCGTTATGGATGAATACTCACCCAAAAGACATGATATCGCGCAGCTTAAATTTCTCTGCGAAACTCTGTATCATGACTGTCTTGCAAACCTTGAACAAAGTAACCATGGCTGGGTTAATGACCCTACCTCTGCAACCAGCTTGCAGCTCAATGAACTGATAGAGCATATTGCAACCTTCGCACTTAATTATAAAATTAAGTACAATGAGGACAATAAGCTGATCGCGCAGATAGATGAATACCTGGATGACACTTTTATGTTGTTCAGCAGTTATGGTATTAATACGCAGGATCTGCAGAAATGGCGGAAGTCAGGTAATCGACTGTTTCGCTGTTTTGTCAATGCCACCAGGGCTAATCCTGTTAGTTTGTCTTGTTAAAAATTATTACAATCATAGGTAAGAGTTATGTCCGATAAACCATTAACTAAAACAGATTATTTGATGCGCCTGCGACGTTGCCAGACAATTGATACGCTAGAGCGCGTTATTGAAAAAAATAAATATGAATTGTCCGACAACGAACTGGCTGTATTTTACTCAGCAGCAGATCATCGCCTTGCTGAATTGACCATGAATAAGCTTTACGACAAGATCCCAACTTCTGTTTGGAAATTCATTCGCTAATTGCACTCAAGGTTAAGTCAGGTATAGCGGCACAGTTGTCTGGCTAACCATTTTCGTATTTACAATGGTTATTTAATTCAAATCACGTGACTATGATCACAGCAAAGAAGCGGGAACGTTCCCCTTGCTTGCATTACGTTTTACTGTGCTGAAATAACCTTCAGTACACAGGGAAATCGTAATGCGTAATGAAAAGCAAAAAATGATCGCCGGCGAATACTATCGCCCGGCAGATGAAACGCTGCGCAGTGACCGACTACGCGCTCGTCAATTGATCCATCGCTACAATCTCACCGCTCCCGATGAAAAAAATGAGCGTCAGGCAATCCTGCATGATCTGTTAGGTCAGAGTGAGGGTGCCTATATTGAACCCTCTTTCCGGTGTGATTACGGTTATAACATCTATCTTGGTAAAGACTTTTACGCTAATTTCGAATGCGTTATGCTCGACGTCTGTCCAATTCATATTGGCGACAACTGCATGCTGGCACCTGGCGTTCATATCTATACCGCGACCCATCCGCTGGATGCTACCGAGCGCAACAGTGGCCTTGAGTTCGGAAAGCCCGTGACTATCGGCAATAATGTCTGGATAGGTGGCCGTGCAGTGATCAATCCTGGCGTCACGCTGGGCGATAACGTGGTTGTGGCATCAGGCGCAGTAGTCACTAAAAGCGTTCCAGCAAACACCGTGGTTGGGGGCAATCCCGCAAGGATCATCAAAACGCTGTGATCTTAAATGTAACTGTTATGCTAAATTGCGGTTAATCTGTTACTTTCTTAAAAGGGTATCCCCTTTTAAAATAGGGCGATCCCTCCTGAATTTTGCAGATATCATGAAGGCAAGAGATGACAGAAATACAGCGCCTGCTTACTGAAACAATCGACGACTTAAATATTCGCGAGAAGCGCGACAACAAACCGCGCTTTAGCATCAGCTTTATTCGCAAACACCCTGGGCTGTTTATCGGCATGTATGTTGCCTGGTTTGCCACGCTGGCGGTGATGCTACAGTCAGAAACGTTAGTCGATTCAGTATGGCTGCTGGTGGTGCTGTTCGTTGTACTCAACGGCTTTTTCTTTTTCGACGTTGCGCCACGGTACCGCTTTGAAGATATCGACGTTCTGGATTTTAGAGTTTGCTATAACGGAGAATGGTACAACACGCGCTTTGTCCCCTCCTCACTCATCGATACTATCCTGCACTCACCGTCCGTGGATAGCGAACATAAAGCACAGCTGCAAAAGATGATATCGCGCAAAGGCGAACTCTCGTTTTACGATGTCTTTACGCTTACCCGCGCCCAGACCACCCAGTAACGGTATCTCAACGCAGATAAAAAAGTGCGTTCCAGCCCAGGCAACGCACTTTAATCCCTGAAATGCTGGCAAAGAAACTAACGTCTCTTTTTACGCCCCTGTACTGCTTTAAAGCGCGGATTCGTTTTGCAGATAACGTACAAACGCCCTTTGCGTTTTACTATCTGGCAGTCAGGATGGCGCTGTTTTGCGCTGCGAAGTGAATTGAGTACCTGCATTTTAACCCCGCTTAACGCCAATAAAATGACCAAAACGTTTTTGGAAACGTGCTGCACTACCTTCATTATCAAAGGTTTTTTGTTTCCCGGTATAATACGGATGCGATTTAGAAGAGATATCGAGGGTCACGTACGGGTACATTTCCCCCTCAAACTCAATTTCACGCTCAGTCTTAATGGTCGAACCGACCTTAAAGAATTCATTGGCACTGGTATCGTGAAACACCACAGTACGGTAAAAAGGATGAATATCCGGTTTCATGGCAACCTCAATTTGTTACGTTATAACGTAACCAACAAAATACACCACTCTTGTACAAACCACAATCTGATTTACGCTACAGGGAGTTAAACGGGATGATAAGTGGCCGTAAATATATGATGTCAATCGAATAGCTTTTCGGGGTTTCGGATATACTTTCCCTACGCTGTGTAAATAAGGATATCACTGTGACAACACGACATCTGATAAGCCTGGTGACTGGGGTACTGTTCCTTTCCATCCTCGCGCCTGTAGGTTTAAGCCTGTGGCTTGCACATCGTCAGGTCGAAACGAAATTTATCGATGAACTCGACATGTTCTCAACACGAGTCGCATTACGTACGGAACGCGTAGGCGAGCAGGCGAAAAAAGCATTACGCCATATTGAAGCATTTCAGGGGGTGCCTTGTAGTGATGAGCATCTGCTGGAAATGCGTCGTTTGTCATATAGCTATCGCTATATTCAGGAAGTGCTGTACCTCAAAGATAACGTTCCGCAATGCTCATCTCTGGAAAAAAGAAGCCAGGCAGACGCATTACCACCCGCAATGAAAGTCACTCCTGATGGATATCGCGCATGGCTTACCACGCAAAATGATTTGGGCATCAAGCGCTTTATGGCAGCATTAGGGAGCGAACATTATATTGTGATGGTCGATCCGGGTTCTTTCATTGACGTCATCCCGTTTGGCTCATGGCCGATTGAAGTGACTATCATTGGCACCATGCGCAACGTCGTGGTTGCCAGTAGCGCCGATCTGCCATCGGACGTTTTGCAGCATATACAGCAAGAACGATCGATTACCCATTTTAACAAAGATGGCAGCATTTATAACGCCCGCCCCTTTCCTGAGTTGGGCATCACGATCGTAACCTGGGCGTCTACCCTGCCATTGCAAAAAACCTGGCACCGGCAGGCACTGATCTGGCTCCCGGCAGGCATTCTTATCGGCTTGCTCACAGCCGCCTTTATTTTGCGTATTTTGCGCCGCTTACAGTCGCCCCATCATCAGTTGCAGGACGCTATCCAGCATCGGGACATCAAAGTCCACTATCAACCAATTATCTCGCTCAAAACGGGGAAAGTGGTTGGGGCGGAGGCGCTGGCTCGCTGGCAGCAGGCCGATGGGAGTTATCTGTCACCTGAAATTTTCGTCGCGCTGGCGCATGAAACCGGGCTGACAGAGTCCCTCACCCGGTTGATTATTGAAAGCGTATTTGAAGATTTAGGCAAATGGCTGCGTCAGCATCCTGAGCAGCATATATCCATCAACCTTGAGTCAGCCGATCTGTCCTCCGAAACGCTTCCAGCCCTGTTAAGCCAGAAGGTGAACCACTGGCAACTTAAGCCTGCGCAAATCGCGCTGGAGCTAACTGAACGCGAATTTGCTGACCCAAAAAACAGCGCGCCGTTTATTGCCAAATACCGTCAGGCGGGTCATTCAATCTATATTGATGACTTTGGTACCGGCTATTCCAGCCTGAGTTATTTGCAGGATCTGGATGTAGACATCCTGAAGATAGACAAATCGTTCGTCGATGCACTGGAGTACAACAACGTCACGCCGCATATCATCGAGATAGCAAAAGCGCTGAAACTTGAGATGGTGGCGGAAGGTATCGAAACCGAGAATCAGGAAACCTGGCTACGCAAGCACGGAGTGCAGTACGGTCAAGGCTGGCTTTACAGCAAAGCGCTGCCGAAAACGGAATTTATACTGTGGGCAGAAAAACGGCTTTAACATGGCTGTTGATGTTGAGATGGCTGGCGGCACGCCGCACAGCCAGTCACATCACTCTTCCATAATGGGCGCAAATCCACCGTAGATCATTCGCTTGCCATCAAATGGCATAGATTCACCGAATTCCTTCATACGGGGATCGGACATCATCTTCTGATTCGCCGCGTCGCGGACCTCTTTGGAAGGGTATTCAATCCAGCTGAATACCACTTCTTCATGATCCTGCGCTTTCACAGCCATGCGAAAATCGGTCAATTTGCCGTCGGGGACATCATCTGCCCAGCACTCCACCACGCGCAATGCACCGAATTCCTTGAAAAGCGGAGCTGCTTTTGCCGCCATCGCAATGTACGCCTCCTTGTTTTCAGCGGGTACGGCAACCACAAAGCCATCAACATACTTCATGAGAAAAACCTCCGAAGTGTACTGCGCGGCAAGCCGATTCCGGCCGCGTCAGTCGAGGTTAAGTTTAGTCGCCAGCAGGCGATCGCGCCCCAGGCGTATTCTTGATGCGAATACGTGCCTGCGGCTGATGGCGAAACCACGGCAAGCAAAGCTGAATGAGCGGTCCGATAGCCAAGGCATACAGCACCGTACCAACCCCCACTGTTCCTCCCAGCAACCAACCGATAAGCAGCACCGACACTTCAATTGCGGTTCGAATTCGTCGTACTGGCCAGCCGGTACGTGCGTGGATACCGGTCATCAGACCATCACGCGGACCGGCGCCAAAACCGGCACCAATGTACAGGCTGGTTGCTAACGCATTCAAGATCACCGCTGACACCAACAGCCCGCTGCGCGCCAGCAGGGATTCAAATCCCGGAATCACCAGCAGCGCGGCATCTGCCGCCAGCCCGATCATAATCACGTTGCTCAACGTGCCAAACCCTGGACGCTGGCGCAGCGGTATCCACGCCAGCAGTACCAACACACCCACGGCAATAATCACCACGCCGATATTCATCGACAATAAATTGGCCACGCCCAGGTGAAATACGTTCCACGGATCGGCCCCTAAATCGGCACGGACAAACATCGCCGTCGACACACCGTACAGCGTCAGCCCGATAAACAGCTGAAGTAAACGACGCAGCATGCTTTTCCCCTCTCACTCTCAGATAACTTTCATCATCACCGCAATTGGCACTATGATTAATGTCCAGTTTTCAAAAAGTGGACTGCTATGTCATCACGCCGTTACGGAAGCCAGTCTTTGCAGCGCCTGCTCGGACACTGGCAGGAAAACCCCTCACGAACGCCCATCTGGCGACAGCTGGCAGAAGCGTTACGTCTGCTGATCCTTGATGGTCGACTGGCGCTGGATAGTCGCTTACCCGGCGAACGCGAGCTCGCTGCCGTTCTGCAAGTGAGCCGAACCACCGTCGCCAGCGCCATGGCGCAACTGCGTGAAGAGGGATATCTGGAAAGCCGTCATGGGAGCGGCTCACGGGTGATCCTGCCGGAACACATTCGTCATGTGCCTACACGAACCAGTACCGGTACAGCGCTGGATTTGTCCACGGCGGCGCTGAGTGCCGGTCCCGAAATTCACCATGCTTACCAACAAGCGCTGTTTGCGATGCCGCAGCATTTGCTGAGTTCCGGGTATCTACCACAGGGACTGGCGGTTTTGCGTGAATCCATCGCCCGGCATTATTGCGAACGCGGACTCCCGACGCAGCCCGATGAGATTATGGTCGTGAACGGCGCGGTCAGTGGCCTGGCGCTGATCCTGCGTTTACTCACCGGCCCTGGCGATCGCGTGGTGGTCGATCATCCCACGTATCCGCTGGCGATTGCCGCGATTCAAGGTGCATCATGTCGTCCCGTCGGTGTGTCGCTGCCCGAACACGGTTGGGATACGGCAGGTCTGGTCGCCACCATCGCGCAAACCGCACCGAGAATGGCCTATCTGATGCCGGACTTTCACAATCCGACCGGGCGTTGCATGGACGCTGCAACTCGCCAGGTCGTGGCAGATATTGCTGAAAGGACCCGCACCACGCTGGTGATTGATGAGACCATGGTGAACCTGTGGTATGACGCCCCGCCACCACCGCCGCTTGCCGCATTCAACCGCGATGCGCCGATCATCCTGCTGGGATCTGCCGGGAAAAGCTTTTGGGGAGGATTACGTCTGGGCTGGATTCGGGCGTCGGCGCGAACCATTGCGGCGCTGGTACAAACTCGCGACACCTTCGATTTAGGCTCCCCGGTGCTTGAACAACTCGCCACCAGCTGGCTGCTGGATAATGCCGCCGACTTTCTTCCTGACAGAAGACGGCTACTCACATCGCAGCGAGATCTGTGCTCGGATCTGATGAACGCACATTTCCCGGAGTGGCAGTTTACCCAGCCACAGGGAGGACTCTCTTTTTGGGTTGAACTGCCCGATACGCTGGCAACGCTATTCGCTACGCGCGCCGAAATCGCAGGCATTCAGTTGGGAACCGGTACGCGTTTCGGTCTTGATGGTGCATTTGACCGCTTTTTGCGTATGCCCTTCACATTACCGGATGACACAACGCGTGCCGCCTTCCGGGTGTTGCAACCCATTTGGGATAACCTGCGTTTGCAGGCCAGCAGCGGGAAAATACGTAAAATAATCTAAACGACGAGTCAAAGGACTCGTCCTTGAATGCCGTGATGGACGAGGATGTCCCGGCAATATTACCGCTGAGGAGGAACCGGAAAACCCTTCAGAGAAATCACGAAATTCTCACCGTCTTTCTTAATTTTTGCCCCGGCATCACACCAGTCGGAGGCAATACGGAAGAACTCATCGCTGCCGACGTTCCAGCTCAGACGAACATGTTTCACATAACCGGAACGCAGCATTTCACAGGCTTCGCCATAATTACAGGCGGTTGAGAGCGGTTGTTGTTTCATTTTTTCTTCTTCAGTAGTCTTCGCAATGCTTTGATTTCTTTAGGAGTCAGTGCTTCAACCACGGATTCTTCCGTATGCTGGCTATCGATATCCTCAGCGGAGACTCCCGCCTCTTCAACGGCGGAAAACGCGATCAGCAGTAGTTTTTCCGTCGCGATACTTAAATTTTCACTATGCACTTCAGCGTAATGGCGAAGCTTTTCTTTTAGCGCCTCATCAATTTTGACATTCAATACAGCGGTCGACATCGTAGAAAATCCTTGTGGTCAGCCAAAACACACCGAATGTAAGACCCCTGTCGTTACAGTGCGATGGCGGCGGCAAAAGCATCAAATAACATCCCCGAAACACATTGACAGCATTTGATGACATTAAAATGACAATACGATGACAAAGAAAAGAAGATAAGCAGAAGGAAAATTGCCGGACGGCAGAATTGGGTGGGGGCCCTGCCAGCTAATATTTCTCGAACAAAACCTATGTATTTCAATGCACTAAAAAGCGGTGAGGCAATGAATTTGTATCACCAAAAGGATACACTGGCAAGTCGTTTTCTCATGCGATAGACACAAAAAACCGGGGTTGACCCGGTTATGTATGGCTTTTGACCAAACTCCATCTAAGCTACATTTTCCTCTACCATGTACGATCGCCCAACCTCTTCAATCAACGATTGGAGGTTCATATTGCTGTTTTTGACTGTAAACAGGTCTTCTGGCTGTTCATCTTTTATGGCCTTTTTAACATAACCATAATACGGGCGACTGACAGCAGGCCTTAAAGATACCTCCGTACAAGAAGATAACGCGACCACATTTTCCCCAGTGTACTTGAACACTGGAGGCTGGTAGTTTTTGATCACGCTCCGGCAAGAGTTCACAAATTGTATGAACGCTTCAATTTCACCCGCCAGAGCCAAACGACGGGCATGTTCGATCTCATCGACTGTGAGATCGGGAGCGGAAATCTGGACTAGCTCGTCTTCGCGCCACAATCCGTTACACAATTTCAGATGATGATACAGTGCCCTAGAAGCACATCTTAGAGCCCTTGTCATGCGTTCCGAGTTCCGTTTGGATGGCTCGATATTTTTACCTTTAGAAATATTATAATCCCACATCTGTCGATGGACTGTTGGCGTATCGATATGATCCAGTAGTCTTAAGATTGCAAGAATTCGCTCTCCCTTAAATCTTCTTGTCTCTTTTTCCTGCCCCAATGCACCGCAGATACAATCTTCCACAATGCGTGGCAACTCCCCCAAAGAGCCATACCCTCGTAAGAAAATGCGTACAGCTGTATTATCAAAGCCTTTTGCTACAGCACCTTTAGTTCTCGCCATGTTGTTCTCCTTTTTTAAATAGACATAAGTAATCCTCCGCTATCGCTGGAAGCGATCAGGATGTGTGGCCTTCCTTTGTGGACGGCATTTAGTTTTGAAGCACCGTGTTTACGGCAGTTTGATATGTCTCGCAGTGCGCCAGACGACGTGCAATGAGAATGACCAACATTCGATTGTTGACCACCATCTAACTTTTCGGTTTCGTACAGAACCACGCTAACCGCTTTTCCACACACATTCTGGCGCAGCCAATGATGTAAACATCAGCAGGGAATTTCAGTATCACGATGTAAACACATTGCGGGGTATTAGCTAGGTTACCTGAGTCCACGACTGAAACAGACCACACAGAGACAGGCTATCAGCCTGTTGATATTGTGGGATGTAACAGAGTGGTAAACGAAGGTTATGGTATGGACAGACAAGTCTGTTCACGTCTGGGCAGACCATTACCATTAGATCTTCTAAAGTGGCGTAGCCGAGTTGTCACGGAGTGACATAAGTAAATAACTAAACAACCATCTAGATGACACCAGTCATCCTACTGTTGGTTTTCACTCTTTTGTTTTTGTTTCGACGAGATTATGAGTATTGATGTGTATAAATGTCGAAACGAGATACAAGGAGACCGAAGCCCGAATGGGTGATGTTACGCGAGTTTTCATTCCTGAAGAAGGAAGGAAAAGACGGAGTAACGAAGTCTCTTATATTATTGTGGCGTTTTATGGTACATCTTCGCTATCTGATGTGAACAAACGCACCTCAATCAACCCGCCATTATCCACTTTCTGAATTCATTGTCAAGCAAAAATCATGCCATTAGTATATTTTCTTACGTTTATATGATAAAATACCTCTGTGATGAATAACTTACAGAGAGGTCATTTTGTGCTTTGCCTTAACACCACCAGCTTTTTATCCGCCATCGGCTGATGAACGTAAAAAGCTAGTCAGTATCCTGAAGAAATCAGGGTTGACCCTGACAACTTCCCGGATTCATCTTCTTCACCACTTGACGCAAGCCCAGATCCCGCTAACAGCCTTCGACCTGTCCCGGCTGGTGAAAATACCTTTATCGACAACGCACAGGAACTTATCGGCATTTGCAGATTTCGGACTTGTGGACTTCATCGTTGACCGTTCAAGCGTCTGCCGTTGGTATCTTCTGACTCCAAGCCGTCCGAACTTCTGCCCAACCTGCAACCAGACTTTCAACGCCGTTTACTGATACACCAATAAGCCGCCGCAAAACGGTACTACTGACGCAAATCAGCGCCAGCGATCTCTTATACCCAACTTTCACCGATTACGGAGGCCAACTATGGCAACGAAAAAGAACGCCCAGAACACTTTATCCCCTGAGTTGCAAACTTATCTCGACAACATCGCAGCAAAGTATCAGCCCGACGTGGAAGTTTTACAGCGTCAGATTGAAAATGCAGAAGCACGCTACAACCGCACTCAACAGTTTTCGGACATTCCAGCGCGGCTGGTTGATAAACTCCAGAGCCTGATCCTAGACGGCTGGCGGTTTTGCCCTTCTTCTAATTCTTCAGTGCTTTCCAATGCCGCGATGATTGCTGTTAAGTTGCAGAAACCGGAGGCCTTGATCGAAGATGAGTTGAAGACGCTACGCTCCAGAGTCTCTGACGCTTACCACGATCAACTTTTTTCAGCGATGGAGCGTGAGATTGACGAACTGATGCACGAAGCAGCACAGGACGCAAAACTGAAAGCAGTGCAGCAAGCAGCCGCCGAAGAAGCTGCAATGCGTGACCAGTTGAGAGCTGCCCTCGGTATGGTGAAAGCATGACAGCGCAAGCCAACCAGACCAAGGGGCAAGAGTGCCCCATCACAGTTATCGACGAAGACGCATTGAAACGAGCAATTCAGAAAGCAAAAGAGATTGCAGACGCTAACACGGAAAAATACCGTCGGGTACATTCAACCTTGCGACAGCGTAACAAAAAGCCATGATCGAGAAATCACTCGTGCAACGCTCTTTACGCCCTCAAAAATTAAAAGCAGTACCCATGCATCACTCACACCACTAAACGCGCTCACAATGGCGCACATTGCGTTTAACGATGCTTTTTCTTACCGTTCATTGATTTATTCTTCAATGTAATGCTTTTTCTCATTTTGTGAGATGCTTTTCAAGCCAGTCAGGGCCTGTATTCATACTACTTCCCATTAATTTCTCATGATAATTGTGCGGAAATGTTCATTTAATATGCAATGTTTTTAATGATTAATGCAGTTCGCAAACTATATTTCATGTGGTAAATTTGCTTCCGCATTGTTCACTCAGTAATCATTAGAAGGCCTAGAATGCCAACATCTTTTGAGCATCAACTCGATACGTTGCTAGAACGGTTTAGTTTTAACTTCACTAAGTATGAAATCAACAAAGTGTTGCAAGTTACCTCTCAAAGCAAAGTTGCTTACAAACAGGAAATCTTGTCTGTAGTTGATGGGAATCAGGAGTTAAAAAAGAAAATCAAAGAATTAGGCCTTTTGTCGCTTCAGCTAGACACTAGGCAAGTTGAAGTGTTTCGTATCACCGAAGATGATGATAAACATGCGTTGGACGCATTTTTCTCAAGCGTTCAAGTTACTACTGAGACAGCTATTAACGATGCGTTCCCATTCCCTATTGAAGATAGGTCTCAACTTAACCGATTGAGCACTGGAATTATTTATCCGCTCAAATCTGATGCTGTCTCAGTGGGGAAATCTGAGTATCGTCGACTCATTGCTTGCTCAATGGTGGATAAAGAGATAGAAGAGCCTGTTCCTGCTAGCCATTTATCTCAAACAGGTCAAAGTCTTCTAGGAAATGATACAGTTTTCACGATGAAGCGAAAGGTAAGAACTCAGCTTTTTCATGTCATTTACTGGTGTCCTGAAAGTTCAAAATTGATCATTTCGGTCGATAGAAATGGGCTTACAATAGCTGCAAGTCAAGATCAACTTTTCATGCTGAGACAATTCTTAATGCAGCATGGTGTAGACTATGGCCAAGCAACAAACGTTTTTGGCGCTATTGAGCCACTTTACAACGCAGTGGATGGTTCTGTAACTAATTTAGGGCATGTCACTACTGACGGAAACCCTGTACGTATACCTCTTAAAGGCAGACAGGAATGCCTTAAAAAGGATCATTATCATCAGGCTGGTGAAGGTGGAGGATATGTCCATGCTAAGTTCATGGTTGCCAAAAAGTGGAAATTCTTAGTTGATGATACAGGCAGGGTTGTTGAGGTTGAAGTCGCGCTTGCCGGTCAACCTAAAATGTTAGATACAGCTCAACCTTTATCCGACTTTGCAGTCAACAAAGTGAGAAGGCTTGAAGATTTTAGCTTCGCTATTGATAAAGTCTTGTCCCATGTTCCCACACACTAGTGGTATAGCTGATTAATCATTATGAAAAATGTAGCTAACGTTCAAGAAATGCTAGAAGAACTGGTGAAGTCAACTGCTTCGCCGGTTTATGCTGTCTGCTCAGACATCACGGCATATCTGGAACGTAATCCTAAGCAATATAACCTGACAATTGGTGGGCTAAGGGCTGCATTGGAGCGTTCTGCTGAGGACGATAATCTATTGATTCAAGCTGCATTTACCTTAACGGGGCATCCTTTCAACACCCTTGAGGTTCGCTACAAGTTATACGATGAGTTAACCATAGATGTTGTACAGGAAATAGATCATCCGACTTATATTCACGCAAAATCTGTCGGCAACTTCATTGATGAAGATGGGAATGATATTCCGGTTGAAGAACTTGACGCTAGAGTATTTCCTTATTTTATCAATGTGTTACATGAGGCTAAAAATCTCACTACCTTCAGCATTACGGGGGATGAGTGATGTCTGCATCTCCCGTGGAACAAATTGCGTTGGGCAAAGGTTACAGCATGGATAGTATTTATGCGAATATCCCTGCCATGATGGAGGTATTAGCGAGAACCAGCCCAGTAACGTACGATGATTTTGTTAACCAAATTGATAAAGATCTCAATAATATCATAAGCATAACTGAATCTGGCAGACAGCATCATTATGGGAAAGGTGAAGATGCCATTACAGAGCATTTGATAGTGCAATTGAAACAGCTTTACCCATCCGTGCATCATGATGCTCAAAATGGAGGGCATTGTGACATCTATATCGAAGTAAAAAGTACTAATGGTAATCTGTACAAGTGGGTGATGGAGGCAAAACTTTGGGAAGGTTTTGAATATGTCTATAAAGGATTAGATGACCAACTATTGGGTAGCTATGCTGTCGGTGGGGTGGATAATTGTAAAGGTGGGATGATTTTCTACTCGAAAATTGCAAGTGGCGCTTCCTATGCAATGACTGAGTGGCATGATGGCCTGCATGAGAAGGGTATAATTATCAGTAACTTGCGATCAGATAAGCTGCGATTTGATACAGCTCATAAACTAAATAGTGGAACCGGGGCTAATTTTTATGTCAATCATTACTGCGTAGATCTTTATCATAAACCTACTGAGCAAAAATCGGTTAAGGCAGAACAAAAAAAGGCAAGCACAGCACAAAACAAGCCTAAAGGTTCACCGGCCTCGAAACGTTCTCCTAAGACGAAGTAAAAGCTGTCATGCTTAATGGTTCCAGTGTCTTTTTACAGTTGCTATTCCTAATCCCAAGACATTAGCTACCTTAGATTGGCTAAGGCCTTTTGCTTTGGCTTCTTGCACTCGTTTTAGTGTATCAGTCGCCATGGGGCGACCTAACTTCTTTCCCTCCTTCTTCGCTCGTGCAAGGCCCTCTCTGGTACGCTCAATAATGCGGGACTTTTCGAACTCGGCGAAAGCCGAAAACATTTGCAGCATCAGCTTCCCTTCCGCACTGGTGAGATTACGCACAGGCAGATCCAGTGATACAACATCAATTCCCTTTCCCACCAGCATAGTGATCGTTTGCTGTACATCGAGATTATCACGGCCCAGGCGATCAAGCTTAAGCACCACCAGCCGATCCCCGGCTTCCAGCTTATGAGTAACCATATCAGCAAAAGATTTACGCTTCATCGCCTGAACGCCACCGGATATAGTTTCCGAAACCACACGATTATCAGGTATGTCATAACCAGCCTGACGGATCGCCATGATTTGGTTTTCGGTTGCCTGTTCGCTAGTGGAAACACGGCAATATGCAAAAGTGCGGCTCATAACATCCTCTCAAGTGGTGTCAATTAACGGTATCATAATTAGTCATTGGTATCTTTATGTCAATACCCTATATTGTTGATACCAGTTTTGAGGAGGATAGATTGGTATCGTAAAACGAACAATTGTTGATACTAGTGCCGTAGCATCGCTTTCCCGGCGAGACTTAATTATTACAATAGTATCGGGTTGAAGTTCGGAAACTATTGTACGGTCAACCTTGTGTTTCTGACGTAGAATCCCAACATATCTGAATAGATAAATACCCTCCTCGCTGGATTTGTGTCACTTCATATCAAAAGGGAACGATAAGATGGAAACGTCAAGAATTCTGGCTCACTGTACCACCCTGTTAACAAACGCTATCGGAAAGATCACCTTCTATCTGGTTGTAAACAAAAATGATCCCACCGGGGCTAACCGGTGGATACTGGTTGATTTGTCGCATCAGGAACGAACCCAGCCAAATTATGTATCCAGCCTTCAGAAGGTGATGGATGATTGGAATTGCTACGATTTGCTCCTCTTCGTAAATTCGGTAACAACCAACCTTCCGCCGAGCTTACCTGCGCGTAAGTGGTGGCTAATTGATGCCGCTGCTGAACCTGTTTGGACAGAGGGTTATGAATGCTTCCCTTTGTTATACCAGAATCATGATGTGGAGCATGACGGGCTTCACTGCTGGGTCCCGGGGTTTAGAAAAATGATGTTCCAACGGGACGTTTATGAACATATCGACATGTTAAAAAATTCATAATCATGGTATTTGGAGTTATACGTCAAAGTCGCCGAAATTTCTGCAACGCCCCCATCAACGGCACCCTACGGATATTTGATAAAGAATCAGCGCGACTCTTACGAACTGTGCAAGTCGGTTAGGCCGTTCTGCAAGTGCGCCATTGATATTTTTCTGCTGTGCGCAATTTTGGGAGGGGTACTTCTGAAATCTTCGCGGCGGGGGAAAGTGGTAACGGGGGGAAAATCCCCCCAACGTTTATTCGTCAAACAGGCCGCTCAACGGTGCCAACGTCACGTAAATATAATTGTCGTCTCGCTCTTCAATGGTGATGGGCATATCAATGCCATTACTCAACACCGCCTTTGCACGGTAGTTTTTGTCTGAAACCTTCTTCACGTCCTCCACAACCAGGCATTTCACCTCACTCCCCTTGTCTTTGAAAATCGAAGTCGTAATCTCACACGCGCTCGTCTTTAATGCTTCGCTGTTATCCCAAACAACGGCGATGGAAGAACAACCCAACGCAATTGCAATGTATGCGAAGAACCACGCCCACCGTTTACTCAACTTCTCGCCAGCAGCTTTAGCCCTGCCGTACACGTAAATGGGTGGAAAAACGAGAATCCCTAGGGCCGACCCTAAAAACTGAGGTTCGGATTCGTTGCCAGCCTTAACCATTTCCTTTTGGTCGAATATCACACAGATAATGGCGGTCACATAGAAAACCACGAGAGCAGCCTTATCATTCATGGTTAGAAAGTAAGTAGCCGGGAACAGTAGCGGGATCGCCATATAGAGGTAGAAGTACAGATTCTTGTTTTTCAATTGGTTATTGTTCAAAGCTGCCATCCTTTCATGCTGTGAAATTGAACTATCAGGTGTTTACGTCGAATTGGAACTGTAGAAAAAAAACGGCTATTCCTCTTCATACGCTTAATCACTTTAATCGATCAAATTTATTAAATCGATCGGTAAAATTGATCACAATGGTTACTATAATCATCTGAATGAGAGAAGGCTACTAAGTAGACATGATTGGTGAGCAACGACATTGAGAGGTTAGGAATGAAAGGTACTGTATTGATACTTTTAGGTTTATTGTTACCGCTTAGCGCCAGCGCGGGACAAATAACAATGAGCAACCCGGAACAGTCAATCACAGAGAACGGTCGTACCCTGTGCGTCTACTCAAACAGCATCTACACCTTTACCTACATCACGAAATCGAAACATTGCCCATACAGCAAAAGTTTCGACACGGTTGATAGTGAGTAAGGTCTCAGGGCTTTTATTGCGCTACAAACTGGGATACAGTCTGCGACACAAGACAACCCCAGCACCGCAGATGCCTGACGTATGGTTGAACGAAGCCGCCTTATCGGTCAGCTTTACACATAAAAAAAACCCTGCTTCAGCAGGGCTTATAATCTTGTCGATTTCCTCACAACCAATCGAAAATTAATGATTGTCCTTACGAGATGACGCATAATCACTGATTAAAAAATCATCATATTTTGCAGGCAAAAGTGCCACCTCCCCCCACCCTAACTGGGGTGTCATATAACCCATGCCGACCTCATCTACTCGACTATAAAAAACAGTTATCCTCCCACGATTTTTATCATTAAAAAATCCTCTCCCTTCAGCGGTATCATTAGTGATACGTACTCTGAAATCCCTAAATGATGTTCCTTGGTTGATCTTTAACCAGACATTACTATGGCCTGTAAACGTCTCAATTTTCCAAAACGTACCAAAAAAGAATGCTGGATCAGGAGAACCCTCAGTTATGTCATTGATTTCTTTTAGTGAGTCACAAAATCTGTAGCGCTTTGCTTTACCATCTGCGCCAACAAGGTAAATCTCACGGTAATAATTATGATCGAAATTAACGCATAAAGACTGGACACTAGTTACTTGGCTCGGAACCTTGAAAGACTCACCATGATGGCGGGAAATAGGCAATGAAACCTCTTTGCCATTTTTTCTCTCAAAATGAGAATCGACAGGTACCTCACTGCCCTCAGAATCGATCCTTGGATTGTTATCAGGACGAGACTCGAGAAAACCGCTTATGACTATAAGCTCTTCATCTTCAACGGCTTTTTTTGCATCCTCTTGAGATGCATATTTTTTGTACTGAATGGGGCCACATCTCAAACTACAGAAAGGCGCATTATCATCTTTAAGGTGTTTGTAATAGGCCGGAACTTCATTCGTAGTCATGCCCTTGTCAGGATCGGCAGGCACTCGAGTTATATGTTCATAGCAAGAAGGACAAAAAATATATCCTTTCATAGACAGTGAATAAGCAAGCGGCTCGACAGTATTCCTTTTGAGGGCGAGAAGCGTATGCTCGCCTTTAATCCAATCAGGATCGTAGTATGCATAAGCGATTCTACGAGTTGGCATAATTATCCTACCCCCATCAATAGTGCATTAGCATGATTTCCAGACTATCACTTTTGGAAACCTCGCTAAAACAACACGGATCACAAAACCTCTATATTTAAAGGGGTTATGATTTGCACTCAAGATTTTCGAAGCGTATTTATCCCCTTTGGAACCATCGTGAATTTGCTTATCCAGATAACTTTAGAGTACCTCAATTAACTCGACGAGCGTCCTAACAGCAATCCCCTTCCCGTATCGGTTGTACGTGATCGTTGCGTTCGAGTGTCCGAGCACCTGCGAAGCGAACTGTTCAGGGAAGCCATTCTGTTTAAATGTTGTGGCGGCATAGTGGCGCAGTGAATGATATTCAGGCAGGCTATGCTTGCCTCTGAACCTCGTAAACCAACGGCTGAAATAGTGACCATAGCTCCCAAGATGCAATGTTAGCTCAGGGAACAGATGTCCTTTTCTTTCTTTGATAAAATCAAGTAGACCAAGTGTCAGCAGTTGCGAATTGATCGGAACGAATCGGCGCGAACTGTCCGTTTTAAGCGTCTGATTCGGATTCAAGTTATCAACACGGAAGCACCAAACTCCGTCAACTTTCATCACGTCATTGTGGTAAAGCTGGCAGATCTCATTCTGCCTCATCCCCGAATAGCGACCAATCAGAATGATCCACCGTTTCCAATCCTTCACGCCATGTAAAGCAATGTGCAATCGTTTCAGATCGTTGAGCGTGTATGCTGGACGGCGATCCATTGGTGCGGTTATTTCCTTAACACCCATCCCCTCAAATGGGTTTCGAATCTCATCATCCGTGCGAGTTGCAAGCCATTTGAAAAACGCCGAGTTCTTTTTGATGTAACGGTTTCTGGTGGATGCTGAACCTTGAAGGCCATCAACAAACGCCGCCGCGCTTCGTTTGCTGAAAGGCTCTTTTGTAGAATTCAGATATGCATTTACGCACCTATTGATCGTCAGTATTTCCCGTTCACCAACCTCTCCTGTTTTAGCCCTAGTGTACTTATCAAGCTCGCTCTTCAGGCTCTTGAAAGGCTTTTCCTGTTGTGGTTGTTGGAAGGAAGCAGACGGGGTTGCAGTGTGTGCCGGGATGGACTGCGGAACGCAGTGGAAAAGTTGTGAGGTGAGATATTTCTCCACACGGAGCAAAGCTTCACGCTTGGAACGTGTGCGAAGAGAAATACGAATTTCACGGCGTTTCCGAGGTGTCAGGTAGACCCTACGGTAGTACCAGATCCCGTGACGGGAAAGCATCAGATGCGACATTGATTAGCGTCCTAAGTGATACACGAAAGTTGTATCACCGCCGTTTCAATGCACGAAAACAGAGGGTTACATGATGGATATCATGCACTTAGCACAAATGGGTGGGGGCCCTGCCAGCTACATCCCGGCACACACGTCATCTGCCTTGGCTGCTTCCTTCCGGACCTGACCTGGTAAACAGAGTAGCGTTGCGGGAGAACCAACAGAGCCCCCATTGAGAGCGTTGTTAACCAACGCGCAGGCGCATTATCACTGCTGCACCCTGTAATTGCAACCCATCCAGCATCGGATGCTGTTTTCTTGTGCAATGCGGCTTCACTCCTTCGCCGTTCAGCATTATGCTGGAGGATTAGCGCAGGAATAAATGATGGATATACAAGACACTTTCCCCCAACGCGTCTGGCAAATCGTCGCGTCAATCCCCGAAGGTTTCGTCACCACCTATGGCGATGTTGCCAGGCTTGCCGGTTCGCCGCGTGCTGCGCGCCAGGTAGGCGGCGTGCTTAAGCGTCTCCCCGAAGGCAGCACTTTGCCCTGGCATCGGGTGGTTAATCGTCATGGTGCCATTTCGCTGACAGGCCCGGACCTGCAACGGCAGCGCCAGGCGTTGCTGGCTGAAGGAGTAGTGGTTTCAGGAAGCGGACAGATCGATTTACAGCGCTATCGCTGGGTGTACTAACCCTCTCTGGGCGGAGAGGGTTACGACTGCCTTAGTACTGTGTGGGAGCAGGGACGGCAGAAGACGGATTCACCTGGGTTGGTGACGTTGACGGCACCGTGGTGGCAGCCCCACCGCTCGCCTGAACCGGTACTGCCGTTTGCTGTACAGGGACCAGCGTCAGGTCAGCTTTTGTCCCCCCCTGATTAATGACCGTCTGCACGGTATCAGTAATGAAGACCAGTTTGTCATTAACCGTAATTGCCGCACTTAGCAGAATACGGGCGTTAGGTTGAATATCAGCCGGGTTAAACGGTAATACGAAGCTGAATGGCGCCTGTTTACCCTCAGTACGGACCGCTTTTTGCGACAGCACTTTTGACGGTGCATCGGCCAGTGAAGCATCTGACAGCGTTACGGTCAGCACCGCATCAGGTGGCAAGGCCACTTTCTGGCGGATCCATACTGTACCGGAGACATTAGGCTGCTGAATTTTAGACTGTGTGTCAGCAATTGACGTATTAGGGCTTGGCGCAGGTGTCTGAATATCCGCGCTTTTATCGGCGCAGGCTGCCAGAGCGACCGCAACCGCTAAACCACTTACCATGTGCACGAGTTTCATTAAATTCTCCTTTTCATCTATGCACCAGCGAGAACTTTCCTCGCCAGAAGAGTGGTTAACAAAAACATAACGTGACTAAGTGTGGCACAAGATAGCTGTTTTTGCCTGTAATAGGCCTTTAATTCAGACAATTGCACCCATCGGACCACTTTCAAAATTGCGTTATACTCTGCCTACCTCGCTGCGAGAACGATATAACCTGGAGAGCACGTATGAGTCTGGCGCTGAAAAATTTGCTGACATTGTTAAATCTGGAAAAAATTGAAGAAGGACTCTTTCGGGGCCAAAGTGAAGACTTAGGGTTACGTCAGGTTTTTGGGGGACAGGTTGTCGGTCAGGCGCTGTATGCCGCAAAGGAAACCGTACCAGAAGAGCGTCTGGTCCATTCCTTTCACAGCTACTTTTTACGCCCCGGCGATAGCCAAAAGCCCATCATCTATGATGTAGAAGTCCTGCGTGATGGTAACAGCTTCAGCGCGCGCCGCGTTGCCGCAATCCAGAATGGTAAACCTATTTTTTACATGACAGCCTCTTTCCAGGCGCCGGAAGACGGATTTGAACATCAGAAAACCATGCCGGATGCGCCGAGTCCCGATGAGCTTAAATCAGAAACAGAAATTGCCCGCTCAGTGGCGCATTTGCTGCCGCCGCTGTTGAAAGAAAAATTTATCAACGATCGTCCATTGGAAGTGCGTCCGGTTGAATTTCATAACCCCTTAAAAGGTCACGTCGCACCTCCGGCGCGCCAGGTTTGGATCCGCGCAAACGGCGAGCTGCAGGACGATCTGCGCGTCCATCAATATCTGCTGGGTTATGCTTCAGACCTGAACTTCCTGCCTGTTGCGCTGCAGCCGTACGGAATTGGTTTCCTGGAAAAAGGGATTCAGATCGCCACCATTGACCACTCCATGTGGTTCCATCGTCCGTTCAATATCAATGAGTGGTTGTTGTATAACGTCGAGAGTACTTCGGCCTCCGGTGCCCGGGGTTTTGTACGCGGGGAGTTTTATACGCAGGACGGCGTGCTGGTCGCCTCTACCGTGCAGGAAGGGGTAATGCGTAATCGTAATTGAGAATTACCGGATGGCGGCGCAAAAGCGTTGCCATCCGGCAGATTGAAACATCAAGCGTTGTAAGCGTTCTCGCCGTGGCTGTTCACATCCAGACCTTCGCGTTCCTGCTCTTCCGGTACACGCAGACCCACCGTCATATCCGCCAGCTTATAGCCAATGAAAGCCACCACACCGGACCAGACGATGGTAATCGCCACGCTTTCCAGTTGCACCAGCAGCTGATGCCCCATGGTCACGCCCTCGGCAAAGCCCACGCCGCCCAGAGAGCTGGCAGCGAACACCCCGGTCAGGATGCAGCCGACAATGCCGCACACGCCGTGCACGCCAAACACATCACACGGATCGTCCACGCGCAGAATACGCTTCAGGATGGTCACACCCCACAGGCCAGCCAGTCCCGCAACGACACCAATAATCAACGCGCCGCCGACACCAATATAGCCACATGCCGGTGTTACCCCCACCAGACCCGCAATAGCGCCAGAACACGCGCCCAGCAGGGACGGTTTGCCACGCAGCGCCCATTCACCGAAGATCCATCCGAGGATGGCTGCGGCGGTGGCGACCACCGTATTGACGAAGGCCAGTGCAGCAATCTCATTCGCCGTTCCCGCTGAACCGGCGTTAAAGCCAAACCAACCAATATAGAGAATAGCGGTACCGGTGAAGACCATCGGCAGGTTATGCGGTTTAAAGGCTTCTTTGCCAAAACCGACGCGTTTGCCAATCAGATACGCCCCAACCAGACCGGCAATCGCCGCGTTGATATGCACGACTGTTCCGCCGGCAAAATCCAACGCACCGTGGGAAGCCAGCAAGCCGCCGCCCCAGACCATATGGGCAATCGGTATATACGACAACGTTAACCATACCACTACAAAAATCAGCACTGCAGAGAAGCGAATACGTTCAGCCAGCGCCCCAACAATCAGCCCAACGGTGATGCAGGCGAAAGAACCCTGAAAAGCAACGTGAATGTACTGGTAGAAGCTCCCCGTGACCGCCGTCAGCGCGATGTTCTTCAGCAATACCCAGTTGAAGTTGCCGAAGAAATTATTCCCTTCGCCAAAGGCCAGTGAGTAGCCATAAACCACCCATAGAATACAAACCAGAGCGAATGTCACCGTCACCTGAGTCAGCATCGACAGCACGTTCTTACCGCGAATCAAACCGCCGTAGAACAACGCAATGCCAGGGATAGTCATAAACAGCACCAGCGCGGTACAGATCATCATAAAAGCGTTATCTGCTTTATCCGCAACCGCCGGTGCCGCCATTGCCAGTCCCGGCAGTAGCGCCAGTGAAGCAATACCTGTTTTCATCGTTGCTATCTTCATTTTTTGGTTTCCTATCACTGTGTGCCAGAAGTTACAGTGCGGCTTCGTCGGCTTCGCCGGTACGAATACGAATCACACGTTGCAGCTCGGCGACGAAGATTTTGCCGTCGCCAATTTTTCCGGTGTATGCCGCTTTACTGATGACATCAATCACGCCATCCAGTTGGTCGTCGGCAATCGCCACATCAATCTTCACCTTTGGCAGAAAATTGACGCTATATTCAGCCCCACGGTACAGCTCAGCATGACCTTTCTGTCGGCCAAAGCCCTTCACTTCGGTGACGGTCAGCCCCTGAATACCAATAGACGACAGTGCTTCACGGACGTCTTCCAGTTTGAACGGTTTGATTACCACGGTAACCAGCTTCATAGATCCCCTCCAGTCAGAATTCAGTAGTGGCTGCAGATACACGAGAGGAATATTGCAAGGGGTGTGCCAGGAATGAAAAACGCGGAATAATTCAGGCTTGCAGGGTATTGCTGGGGGAGAAAAAGAAAAAACGCACTATGACGGTGCATAGTGCGTTACATTTTTGCACCAGATTGTTGATTGCCGGATGGCGGCGTAAACGCCTTATCCGGCCTACAAAACCGCGTTGACCGTAGGCCTGATAAGCGCAGCGCCATCAGGCGATAACCGAATCCTCATGTGCGCTGGCCGCCAGCTCTTCACCCGCCAGTTGCAGCTGATACATCTGCCAGTAACGGCCTTGCGCCGCCAGTAGTTGCTGGTGCGTACCACGCTCAACCGCCTGCCCGCGATGCAGCACCAGAATGGTATCCGCATCGACAATCGTCGATAACCGATGTGCAATCACTACCAACGTGGTGTGTTCACGTACCGCCGCCAGCGCGTGCTGAATGGCCTGTTCAGTACCGGAATCAATACTGGCCGTGGCTTCATCGAGGATCAGTACCTGCGGCGTTTCCACCAATACCCGCGCCAGCGCCAGCAGCTGTTTCTGCCCAACGGAGAGATTATTGCCCTGCTCGCCCAGCCGGGTATGGATCCCCTCGCTCAGCCCCCGCGCCAGTGCTGCCAGTTGCACAGTCTCCAGAGCCTGCCATACCCGCTCTTCTGAGATATCACGACCCAGCGTGACGTTTGCCAGGAAGGTATCCGCCATCACCACCGGATCCTGCTGCACCATCGCGATGCCCTGACATAACGCACTGTGGCTCAGAGAAGACAGCGGACGTCCGTCAAGGCGGATTTCGCCCTGCGTCAACGGGTAGTAACCCATCAGCAGACTGGCCAGCGTACTTTTGCCGCTACCGGTGTGTCCGACCAAGGCTACAAAGCTGCGAGAAGGCACGGACAGACTGATATTTTGCAGCACCAGATTGTCGTCACGATAGGCAAATGAAACGTTATCCACCTCAATGACCCCGCTCTTCAGCGGTCGATCATCGTCACCATAGCGCTGACGAGGCCCGTCCATCAGTTCGAACACTCGCTCGCCGGCGACAACCGCCTGCTGCAGCATGGATTGCTGGGTGGTCAGCTCGATCAGCGGCTCGTTCAAACGACCGAGGTAGCTGATAAACGCGTACAGCACGCCAACCTCAATGGAGCTGCCAGAGGTAAAGCTGAACAGCATCAGCAAACCGCAGAGGATCAGCGCCGAGAAAAGGCTCAGCAGCGGGCGCAGCAAAAAGCCATCCAGTCGCAGGGTTTGCATACGCGCCATATAGTGCGAGCGGCTGGCCTCCCCCATTCTCTCGCCAAATCGCGCCTGCTGGCGGAACTGCTGGATAACGCTCATGCCGTTGATGACTTCGTTAAAGCCATCGTTAATATCCGCCAGATAAGCGCGCACCCGACGCACAATCGGGGTGCTGTAGCGTTGATAAATCACCATCACCACCATCACCGCCGGGAAAATGGCCATCGCAACCAGCGCCATACGCCACTCGAGGCTGAACATCGCCACCAGCATGGCACCGATTAAGGCCGCGCTGCGCAGAACCGTTGCGACCACCGTCACGTACAGGTCGCGAATAACTTCGGTGTCATTGGTCACACGTGAGATAAGCTGCCCGACGGGCTGAGTATCAAAGGCGCTGAGCGGCTGGCGCAGCGCAGCGTCCATTACGTCAGTGCGTAACTGTTGTACGACGCCAACCGCCGCCTGGTTAAACAACAACGACTGCGCGTAATGCAGGCCTGCCGCCAGCAGTTGCAGACCGACATAGGCCGCAACCAGCCCGACAACCATCGCCAACGGCAGATTGTTCTTCGCCACCATGTTATCGATAAAATAGCTAATCAACAGCGGACCGCTGACTTCCGCCGCAGCCGCCACCCACAGCATAACTACCGCAATCGCCAACTGTTTTCGCCATGGTGAACCATACGCCAGCAATCTTTTCAGGGTCGGCCATAGTTGCCCAAAACTACGCATTAGCCGCCTCCTCGTTTATTTCTGGCGCATCAGACAGTGCCGCTTCCAGTTGCTGATAGCGGTACATATCGCGATACCAGCCGGGCTGTTGCACTAAAGATTCATGCTCACCGCGCTGGGCAATATGCCCATGCTGCATCACGATAATCTCGTTGGCTTCCGTCAGAGCCGATAAACGGTGGGCGCTGATAATCACGGTTCTGCCTTCGCCCCACTGACGCAGGTTATGCAGGATCTGATGCTCGGTACGACCATCTACCGCCGATAACGCATCATCCAGAATCAGGATTTCAGCATTCAGCAGTAGCGCTCGGGCGATAGAAATACGCTGTTTTTGTCCACCAGACAGCATCACCCCACGTTCGCCCACTTCGGTGTCATAGCCCTGAGGAAGACGTAGAATATCTTCATGAACGCTGGCAAGGCGCGCCACATGCTCGATCTCTGCCTGGGTGGCCTGCGGGCGTCCTAAGGCGATGTTATTGCCGACCGTATCCGAGAACAAGAAAGGTGTCTGGCTGACCACTGCCAGACGGCTACGCCAGCTATCCAGCTGCAAGCGCGTTAACGGGATATCATGAAAGCGCACATCGCCCTCGGTGATATCAAAATGACGTTGGATCAGCGACAGCACCGTACTTTTCCCCGCGCCGGTTGGGCCACAGATGCCCAGCATCTGCCCTGGTTTAAGCCGAAAATTCACATTTTCCAGCGCCGGGTGGGTGGTTTGTGGGTAACAAAATTCGCGAATCGCCACCGCCAGCTCGCCGCGTCCTTCCGGCACCAGTTCAGTACCGTCATCCACTACCGGCGCTTCTGCCAGCATGGCGCGAATTCGGCTATACGCGGCGCTGCCGCGCTCGACGATGTTAAACATCCATGCCAGCGCCAGCATCGGCCAAATCATCAGACCGAGATACATCATAAAGCTGGTGAGCTGGCCGAGCGTCAGCGAACCGTGCACCACCATCCAGCTTCCCCCGGCAATCGCCAGCAGGTTAGCCATCCCAATGGCGATATAAATCGTGGGATCAAAGCGAGCGTCAATGCGCGCCACGCGCAGGTTTTTCTTACCTGTATCTTCAGCATCAGCGGCAAATAATGCCGACTGCCGATCCTCCAGACCAAAGGCCTTGATCATACGAATACTGGTCAGGCTTTCCTGAGTACGATCGTTGAGGCTGGAAAACGCCGCCTGCGCCAGCTTAAAGCGGTTATGGAGTCGATCACCGTAACGTTTGATCATTATCGCCATCACCGGCATCGGCAGCAGCGCAATCAACGTAAGTTGCCAGCTTATCTGCGTTGACATCACGATCAGCACCGCACATCCCATGACCAGCGAATCTACCAGCGTCAGTACGCCTTCCCCGGCGGCGAATACCACGCGGTCAACATCGTTAGTTGCACGCGCCATCAGATCGCCCGTGCGGTGACGCAGATAAAACTCTGGATGCTGACGACTCAACTGACGGTAATAATCTTCCCGCAGCTCAACTGCCAGTTGGTAGGATGCGCCAAACAGCAGCACGCGCCAGACATAGCGCAGTAAATAAACTACCACGGCGATCAGAGCAATGGTTCCCACCCACATCAGCAGCCGCTCGGTGGTGAAGCGTTGTGTCGTTACGCCATCCACAATGATCCCCACCACTTTCGGCGGAATAAGCTGAAGGATAGCGATGATGATAAGCAGGGCCACCGCCCCGAGGTAGCGACGCCACTCCCGGCGGAAGTACCAGCTTAATTGAGCAAATAATCGCACGCGTTATGTCCTGACAAAATTTCCGGCAATAAGCGCCGGGAGAATTATTCAATAGGGAGAGCAGTTGTGTATTTAATCTGTTCCATGGCAAAGCTGGAGGTGACGTCAGACAGGCCCGGTACGCTGTTCACCAGGCGCTTATAAAATTCATCGTAGCTTTTCATATCAGCGACCTGCACTCGCATCAGGTAATCATACTCCCCTGCCATACGCCAGAACCCCAGAACCTCGGGCATTCCGGTCACTTCAGTGACAAAGCGGCAATACCATTCGCTGCTGTGATGCTGAGTTTTGATCAGCACAAACGCGGTTAAGCCCAGCCCCAGTTTTTCCGGATCCAGCAAGGCGACTCTGCCCAGCAGAACACCGTCATCCTCGAGCCGTTTGAGGCGTTTCCAACAGGGAGTGGTAGTCAGATTAACGGCATCTGCTAACGCCTGCAAAGAAAGGGTGCAGTCCTGTTGCAGTAAGCCAAGCAGCTTACGGTCAATTTTGTCTAGCATATCCACTCCACAGAGAAGAATTTTCTACTTACATTCTATTTTAAAGGCTAAATGGCAACAATTTTTTCCGTGCTTTTCGCTATTCTGGGCACAAAATGACAAACGGATATCTATTAATGATGAATAGCTCCTGGGTTAAAAACGCCATCAATGAAATCAACGCGGATTATCAGCGTTCTGCAGATACGCATCTCATTCGTCTGTCGCTACCGGCGTTTCCGGGCATTCAGATCTATTTAAAAGATGAGAGCACGCATCCGACCGGGAGCCTGAAGCATCGTCTGGCGCGCTCACTGTTTCTGTACGGATTGTGCAATGGCTGGATCAAAGAAGGCACCACCATCATTGAATCATCGTCCGGTTCAACGGCGGTATCTGAGGCTTATTTCGCTCGACTGTTAGGGCTGCCGTTTATTGCCGTCATGCCTTCCTGTACGGCGAAACGTAAAGTTGAACAGATTGAATTTTACGGCGGTCGCTGTCATTTCGTGCAAAGCGCCTGCGAAATCTACGCGGCCTCTGAACAATTGGCGCGTGAACTGAACGGTCATTACATGGACCAGTTCACTTATGCTGAGCGCGCCACCGACTGGCGTGGCAATAATAATATTGCCGACAGCATCTTTCGTCAGATGCAGTGCGAGCCCAATCCCGTTCCCCTCCATATCGTGATGAGCGCTGGCACCGGCGGCACCTCAGCAACCATTGGCCGCTATATCCGCTGTCAGGGCTACGATACTCGCCTGATGGTAGTGGATCCGGAGAATTCGGTTTTTCTGCCCTTCTGGCAGGATCGCGATGCGACATTGCGCAGCCCGGTAGGAAGCAAAATTGAAGGTATCGGGCGTCCGCGCGTAGAACCCTCTTTCATTCCTGACGTGGTCGATGAAATGCTGCGCGTGCCGGATGCCGCCAGCGTGGCTACCGCGCACTGGCTGGAAACGCAGTTGGGTCGTAAAGTCGGTGCCTCAACCGGCACTAACATGTGGGGAACGCTGCAACTTGCCGCGCGCATGCGCAACGCCGGAGAAACCGGTTCACTGGTGACGCTGCTCTGCGACAGCGGTGAACGCTATCTGGAAACCTACTACAACCCGCAATGGGTTGACGCGCACATCGGTGATTTAACGCCGTGGAAAGCGGAACTTGCCCAGTTGCTGAATACACACTAAGCAGACAAAAAAAAGCCAGACGCGAAGTCTGGCTTGCTGGAAGGGATCTCTCATTCGGGGGAATAAGGTAGATGCGGATTGTCCAGCCAATGCGTCAAAAAGTGTGACACTGCCTGATTACGGCAATGTCCAATCACCGATAAATGAGGCAGTTCAGCCATCAGTTGCGGCATTGCGTTACCCATAATCAGGCCGCGCCCAACGCTGCCTAACATTTCGCGATCGTTCATAGCATCGCCAAACGCCATACACTCGGACATTGAATATCCTAAGTGGTCACTCAACACCGCCAGCGCGGATCCTTTGTTACAGCCCAGCGGCAGTACCTCAAGGCAATCAACCGCGGAGAAACAGAGATTCGCCTGTTCTCCCAGCGCTTCATTCAGTTGAATGCGCAACTGGATCAGAGACTCATGATCGCCGCAGAAACAGATCTTCGTTACCTGATGAGCCGGAATACGTTTCACATCGACGATCTGGTAGCGAAATCCGCTATACACATGCGCCTGTAGCAGCGAGGGGATCTCTTGTCCGGTAAACCAACCGTTGTCATTAAAGACATGCATGCTGGCGGTGGTATCCCATTTCTGATGTAACACGATATCCGCAACATTCGGATCCAGATCCTGACGGTGCAACACATCGCCCTCAAGAGAGTGAATGCGCGTGCCGTTACCGGTGATCAAAAAGGCGTCCAGTGAGATAGAACCCAAAATGTGGCGCATTTCCAGCACATGGCGGCCAGTGGCAAATGTCAGGGTGATATCGCGTTCACGCAGGCGCGCCAGCGTTGAAAGCGTTTCGTCACCTAAATGGTGATTCGGCATCAAAAGGGTGCCATCCATATCAAATGCAGCCAGACGAGCCATTTCTTTCTCCACACTGTGACGCGGTTAACTTGTGATTCAGTATCACCTGAGATATACGGAAGTAATAGTGAATAGATAAAATGAATTGTTCCGGGTTTATTACAGAAAATCATTCAAGTTGCATCAAGGCGGCAAGTGAATGAACGCCCAGGAGCATACATTTCAGTATGTGACTGGGGTGAATAAACGCAGCCAACAAAGAGGCAGCTTGAAGGATGAAGTGTATATGAGATTGTTGAATCGCCTGAACCAATACCAACGCCTGTGGCAGCCTTCGAACGGCGAACCGCAGTCGGTGACCGTCGGGGAACTGGCCGAACGCTGTTTTTGCAGTGAGCGCCACGTGCGTACCCTGCTGAAGCAAGCGCAGGATGCTGGCTGGCTGGAGTGGCACGCCCAGTCTGGGCGTGGGAAACGCGGGCAATTACGCTTTTTGGTGACGCCGGATTCCCTACGCAACACCATGATGGAACAGGCGCTGCAAAAGGGAGAACAGCTTAGCGTGCTGGAACTCGCTCAGTTAGCACCGGGAGAATTAAGAACGTTGCTACAACCGTTTATGGGCGGCCAATGGCAAAATGACACGCCAACCCTGCGTATCCCCTATTACCGCCCGCTTGACCCTTTGCACCCTGGATTTCTCCCCGGTCGCGCGGAGCAACACCTCGCTGGACAAGTTTTCTCTGGCCTGACCCGATTTGACAGCACTACGCAACGTCCCTGTGGAGACTTAGCCCACCACTGGAATATCTCCGCTGACGGCCTGCGCTGGGATTTCTATATTCGCTCCACCCTGCATTGGCATAACGGCGATACGGTAAGCAGCACGCAGCTACATCAACAGTTGCTGAAGCTGTTAGAGTTACCTGCGCTGAATAAGCTATTTATCAGCGTAAAGCGCATTGAGGTTACGCATCCCCAGTGTCTGACCTTTATTCTGCATCGTCCCGACTTCTGGCTGGCGCACCGTCTGGCGAGCTACAGCAGTCACCTGGCGCATCCTGAGCACCCGTTTGTGGGTACCGGCCCGTTCCGGTTGACACTGTTTACTCCTGAGCTGGTGCGTATCGAGAGTCACGATCACTACCATCTGAGTCATCCGCTGCTAAAAGCCATTGAATACTGGATAACCCCGCAGCTCTTCTCCCAGGATTTGGGCACCAGCTGCCGCCATCCGGTGCAAATTGCGATTGGTAAACCCGAAGAGTTACCTATGCTAAGCCAGGTAAGCAGCGGGATCAGCCTTGGTTTTTGCTATCTCACACTCAGAAAAAGCGCGCGCCTGAATACGCAGCAGGCTCGTCGACTGGTCGATATTATCCACCGTTCTTCCCTGCTACAAACGCTTGAAGTGGATGAAAATCTGATCACGCCAAGCAATGCACTGCTGCCCGGATGGAGTATCCCGCAATGGGATGAACTCGACGAGGTAGCATTACCGGAAAAGCTGACGCTGGCTTATCATCTGCCGGTAGAACTTCACGCTATGGCTGAACAGCTTTGCCATGCGTTGGCTCTGCTCGGCTGTGAATTAACGCTTATTTTTCATAATGCTAAAAACTGGGATGGCAATCATCCCCTAGCCCAGGCCGACCTGATGATGGGCGACAGGCTGATTGGTGAAGCACCTGAATATACTCTCGAACAGTGGCTGCGCTGCGATCAGCTCTGGTCACATGTATTGAATGCGCCAGCATACACACATTTGCAAACGACCCTGGATGCCCTACAAATCCAGGCCGATGAGGACGATCGCCACGCGGCTTTACAACAAGTTTTCGCCACGCTAATGCATGACGCTACCCTGACGCCACTGTTCAATTATCACTATCGCATCAGCGCGCCACCAGGGGTGAACGGCGTACGCCTGAATCCTCGTGGCTGGTTTGAGTTTACCGAAGCCTGGTTGCCACCTCCTTCAGCGTGAAGAAGCTGGTCGGCGACACGCCCAGGCGCTACCATAAGGGCTTCGTTATTTTGTCAGGAAAAGCCATGAAACGTGCCGTTGTTGTATTCAGTGGAGGTCAGGACTCCACGACTTGTCTGGCGCAAGCGCTGCATCAGTATGATGAAGTGCACTGCGTGACCTTTGATTATGGTCAGCGCCATCGCGCTGAGATTGATGTCACACGTGACCTGGCCTTAAAACTTGGCGCACACGCGCACAAAGTGCTTGATGTCACGCTGCTCAGTGAACTGGCTGTCAGCAGCCTGACCCGCGATAATATTCCGGTACCCGATTATGAACCGGATGCGAACAGCATTCCCAATACCTTTGTGCCAGGACGCAATATTCTGTTCTTAACGCTGGCAGCAATTTACGCGTACCAGGTGCAGGCAGAGGCTGTCATTACCGGCGTTTGTGAAACGGATTTCTCTGGATACCCGGACTGTCGCGATGAGTTCGTCAAAGCCCTGAACCATGCCGTAAGCCTGGGGATGGCGAAAGATATTCGCTTTGAAACCCCACTGATGTGGATCGATAAAGCCGAAACCTGGGCGCTGGCTGATTACTGGGGCAAGCTGGACCTGGTACGCGAAGAAACACTAACTTGCTATAACGGCATCAAAGGTGACGGTTGCGGTCACTGTGCGGCGTGTAATCTGCGTGCCAATGGCCTGAATCATTATCTGGCGGATAAACCGGGAGTGATGGCGGCAATGAAGCAGAAAACCGGCCTGAAATAATTGAGCGAATAGTGCCGGATGGCGGCGTAAACGCCTTATCCGGCCTACCGACAGCATTCATCGTACACAATATCGCCCGTAGGCCTGATAAGCGAAGCGCCATCAGGCAACGTTGAGCTACTGCACCATCTGCTCCAGTTTTTCGCGTAACTCCCCTTCCAGCGGCAGCGCTTTTTGCGTTTTCAAATCAATACAGACGAAGGTAATCAACGCGTCGGCCACTACCTGCCCTTCCGGCTCCAGGGTAATTGTCTGGTTTAACACCCCGCTTTTGCCATTTAGCTGTTGCACCTGACTAGTGATGGTCAGCAGGTCGCTTAGCACCGCTGGACGACGGTAGTTAATATTTATATTCACGACCACAAAAGCGATGTTGTGTGCAGTCATCCATTGAAAGCTGTCGCTGTTTTCCAGACCATCCCAGCGGGCTTCTTCCAAAAACTCGAGATAGCGGGCGTTGTTGACGTGCTGATAGACATCAAGATGAAAACCACGGACTTTGATTTGTGTTTGCATAGCGCAGGAACCTTACGTTTTTATAAGAATATATTCAGGGTAGTGAGGCCATAACTGGTATGACCTCTCTAGTCTGGCAAATTTTCAGCGCTGTGCAAGTTATTAAAGTGTTAAAACTGCCAAATTACGCTCCACCAGCGAACTGCCCATACCCGGCACCTGCTTTAAGTCCTCCACCGTTTTAAACGGTCCGTACTCCTCACGATAGCTCACAATCGCCTGCGCTTTCTTCAGACCTACGCCATTCATGACTCGCGCTAAATCCTCCGCAGAAGCGCTGTTGATGCTTACCCTGGTGCCTTCATCGTCGCTTGCTTTAGCGGGCAGTGTGGCTTTGCTTTGTGCCGTCCCTGAATTTTCCGCTTTGGTTTGAGTCGCCTGGCTTTTGGCGACAGGATCAGCCGCCAATACAGTTTGGGCCATACCAGCGCAGGTCAATGAAAGAGTGATAAGCAGGGCTTTGATTCCATGTTTCATACTGTTTTCTCCTTGTTTGTTAACAGTGGAATCACGATAGCGAGGTGCAGAACGGCAGACAAATGGCAAATATCAGAAATGGAAAAGGCCGCGAAAGCGGCCTTTGGTAGATACAACTTTTTGCAATTTTTTGCGAACTGCCTCGGTTATTGCTGCTGTTCCAGCGCATCACCGATTTTAATTTTTGCGGCTTTACGCAGGTTGCTCATCAGCGCTTCGAAGACAATCTGCGCGTTGTTCTGAGTGATCCCCTGAACCATCGCTTTCTTCTGCGCTTCAGGCATAGAACCGGCTTTCACCTCGTCCAGCGCCAACAGAACAACGTTACCCTGCATGTCGTTCGCTACGCCGTAGCTCGGCTTGTCTTTCGCCGGCAGGCTCAGACCAAAGGCAGCCTGGCTCAACGGATCCTGACCCGTACGGCTCAGCGTTTTTGCCTCGCCAAAGCTCAGACCCGCAGCTTTCATCGCTTCATCACCTTTACCGGCTTTCAAATCCGCCAGCAGTTTATCGGCATCAAGCTTCGCCTGCTGCTCTGCTTTATTGTGCTTAACGAGCGCAGTTACCTGCTCTTTCACTTCAGCCAGTGGCTTCACGGCTTCAGCTTTGTGCTCTGCAATACGCAGCACGAACGCGCGATCGCCATCCACGGTGATGATATCGGAGTTACTGCCAGGTGTACCGTTCTCGCCAACCAGACCACCATTGAAAATGATGTCAGCGACTGGTTTGAAATTCAGTTCTTCCGGCAGGCTGTCACGGCTAAACCAGCCCGTTTCAACCGCTTTCATACCTGCTGCCTGCTCTGCACCCGCCAGAGATTCGTTATCGTTGCTGGCCGCATCGCTGACTTTCTGTTGCAGCGCATAGTAGGCATCCAGCGCTTTTTCCTGCTTCACTTTTGCCGCAATGTCGTCACGGGCTTCGCTCAGCGGTTTAACCTGTGCAGGCTGTACGTCGTCAAGACGCGCAACGAGGAAACCAACGGAAGACTTAATTACGCCAGACAGTTGGCCTTTTTCTTTCAGACCGGCATTTTTCAGCTCATCCGGGGTGGTTGAATCTTCCAGCCATCCCATATCGCCGCCTTTACGGGCAGAGATGATATCGGCAGATTTTTCTTTCGCCAGCGCAGCAAAGTCACCGCCTTTATTCAGCTCGTCCAGTACCGCTTTGGCTTCATCTTCAGTTTTGGTCTGAATGATGCTATAGCGGTTACGCTGCGGCTGAGTGAACTGATCCTGATGCTGGTCATAGTAAGACTGAATATCAGCATCGCTGGCCGTCTCCTGCATAGCAGCAGCATCCAGCTTGATGTAGCTCACGCGGAACTGTTCCGGCGTCATAAAGTTGTTTTTATTCTGCTCGTAGTAGCTGGCAACTTCCTGCTCGGTAACAGACTGCTTCGCGGCCAGTGCGTTAACGTCAATCGTCGCCTCGCGCACGATCCGCTGCTGTGCGACCAGCGCCGCCAGTTCGTCCGTTTCGCCTTTCAGCATAAAGTCCGTACCGGCAACACCGTTAATCAGCTGCTGGGTAGTAAGCTGATTACGTAATGCCTGAGCGTACTGGTCTGCAGTCATGCCCATCTGATTAACAATTGCGTTATAGCGGTTGTTATCAAATTTACCGTCGACCTGGAAAGCAGGCGTGGCAAAAATAGCCTGTTTAATCTGATCGTCGCTGATGTTGAGCTTAAGCTCGCGGGAATACTGATCCAGCAGCGCTTCGTCAACAAGACGATTCAGCACCTGCTGACGCAGCGTTTTCATGTAACCTTCGTTCGCGGCCAGCTCGGAGTATTGATCGCCCAGCTGTTGCTGCATGCGGTTACGTTCGCTGTTGAACGCATTCTCGAACTGCCCGCGGCTGATCTCCTGGCCATTCACTTTGGCGGCGAAGTTATTGCCCCCGCCAATCAGGTAACCACTCACGCCGGTCAAAATGAACGACACGATAATGATACCGAAAATAATCTTGAGCACGAGACTGTTAGCAGCCGTGCGTAAGCTGTCCATCATGGTGTAACCACACTCCGCTGTAGATGACTATACGCGTTATCTCTAAAGCCGCCTGCGCGTTGACACAACAACGGCGGCAAGGATTATGAGTATATATGCTTCACGCAGCATAGCGTTTCCTGAACGCTGCGCACAAAGGCCTATTGTGACAAGAAACAGGGGTAATTGTCAGCCCACAACACGTAGAAAGTACCGGAATTACAAATAAAAAAGGCACATCAGTCGATGCGCCCTTGTACTTCGTCACATCCCCAAAGGGGAAATCACTTAGTTTACCGCGTCTTTCAGTGCTTTACCTGCACGGAAGCCCGGTACTTTAGCCGCGGCAATGGTGATCTCTTTACCTGTTTGCGGGTTGCGACCAGTACGGGCAGCACGCTCTTTAACGGCAAAAGTACCAAAACCTACCAGCGCTACGTCATCACCTTCTTTCAGAGATTCGGTAACAGAAGCAATAATTGCATCTAACGCACGTCCAGCCGCAGCTTTAGAGATATCAGCCCCTGCAGCAATTTTGTCGATCAGTTGAGATTTATTCACTCTTCTCTTCCTCTTTATAATTTATATCGCACCTGAATCCTTCAAAGTGCGACCGCGCAGCAGTTATATCAGGCCTGCCATGCCCTTACAACACCCGTTAATGATGGCAAGCCTAATCCGTCATCTAAATTAGCTATACAAAAAAAGGCTGGCAAGCCCGAAATGGCCTGCCAGCCCTGTTTTTATTAATGCTCTTTGCGCGAGGTCACTATTTTGCCGTCACAACCTGCATTCCAGAGGGTTCATTTTGCAACGCAAGAGCCAGAACTTCCTCAATGCGTTTCACCGGATGGATGTCCAGATCGGCAATTACGTTATCCGGAATCTCTTCCAGGTCACGTTTGTTCTCATCAGGAATTAAGACCGTTTTAATACCGCCACGGTGTGCCGCCAGCAGTTTTTCTTTCAAACCACCGATTGGCAGAACCTGACCACGCAGGGTGATCTCGCCGGTCATCGCCACGTCGGCGCGAACCGGGTTACCGGTAAGACAAGAAACCAGCGCGGTACACATGGCAATACCCGCACTTGGGCCATCTTTCGGCGTCGCTCCTTCAGGTACGTGAACGTGAATGTCGCGTTTTTCGTAAAAGTCCGGATTAATACCCAGTTTTTCCGCACGCGCACGTACCACGGTCAGTGCAGCCTGAATAGATTCCTGCATGACTTCACCCAGAGAACCGGTGTAGGTCAGCTTACCTTTACCCGGTACGCAGGCGGTTTCGATGGTCAGCAGATCGCCGCCCACTTCCGTCCACGCCAGGCCGGTTACCTGACCAACGCGGTTTTCGTTGTCCGCGCGGCCATAATCAAAGCGCTGTACGCCCAGATAGTCGTGCAGATTATCGCCATTGATCTCGATATGTTTCAGCGACTTGTCGAGCAACAGCTGTTTCACCGCTTTACGGCACAGTTTGGAGATTTCGCGCTCCAGACTACGCACGCCCGCTTCACGGGTGTAGTAACGAATAATGCCTACAATGGCGCTATCGTCGACCGTCAGCTCACCTTTTTTCAGCGCGTTACGCTCAATCTGTTTCGGCAACAGGTGACGTTTTGCAATATTCAGCTTCTCGTCTTCGGTATAACCGGACAGACGGATCACTTCCATACGATCCAGCAACGGCGCCGGAATATTCATGGAGTTAGAGGTCGCAACGAACATCACGTCGCTGAGATCGTAGTCCACTTCCAGGTAGTGATCGCTGAACGCCACGTTCTGCTCTGGATCCAGCACCTCAAGCAGTGCGGAAGCCGGATCGCCACGCATGTCGGAAGACATTTTGTCGATCTCATCAAGCAGGAACAGCGGGTTTTTAACACCCACTTTAGCCATTTTCTGGATCAGTTTACCCGGCATAGAACCGATATAGGTCCGGCGGTGACCGCGAATTTCAGCCTCATCACGCACGCCGCCCAGCGCCATACGGATGTATTTACGCCCGGTCGCCTTGGCGATGGACTGCCCCAGAGAAGTTTTACCTACCCCCGGCGGCCCAACCAGACACAGGATCGGTCCCTTGATTTTGTTCACACGGCTTTGGACCGCGAGATACTCAAGGATACGATCTTTGACGCGTTCCAGACCGTAATGGTCGGTATCGAGGATTTCCTGCGCCTGACGCAGGTCTTTTTTGACCTTGCTACGCGCATTCCACGGTACCTGAACCATCCAGTCGATGTAGCCACGCACTACGGTCGCTTCCGCCGACATCGGAGACATCATTTTCAGCTTCTGCAGCTCCGCTTCCGCTTTCTCTTTTGCCTCTTTCGGCATTTTCGCCGCGTCGATCTTACGCTTCAGCGCTTCGTTTTCGTCCGGCGCATCGTCCATCTCGCCGAGCTCTTTCTGAATAGCTTTCATCTGCTCGTTCAGATAGTACTCACGCTGGGATTTTTCCATCTGCTTTTTCACGCGGTTGCGAATGCGTTTCTCAACCTGCAGCAGATCGATTTCAGACTCCATCATCGCCATCAGATATTCCAGACGTTCGTTAACGTCGGACATCTCCAGCACGGACTGTTTGTCAGCCAGCTTCAGCGGCATGTGCGCTGCGATGGTGTCCGCCAGACGTGCAGGATCGTCGATGCTGTTCAGCGACGTCAGCACTTCTGGTGGGATTTTCTTGTTCAGCTTGATGTAGCCTTCGAACTGGCTGATAGCAGTACGCACCAGCACTTCCTGTTCGCGCTCATCAATAGCAGGCGAGTCAAGGTACTCTGCTTTCGCAGAGAAATGCTCGCCGTTGTCAGACAACGCTGAAATACGCGCGCGCTGTAACCCCTCGACCAGCACTTTTACGGTGCCGTCAGGCAGTTTCAGCATCTGCAAAATAGAGGCCACGGTCCCGACGGTGAAAAGATCGTTTACACCCGGCTCATCCGTCGACGCTTCTTTCTGCGCAA
>OJTT01000049.1_pt1 | contig 56756 bp, 37 predicted proteins | sample 1599761 | NCBI WGS metagenome assembly OJTT01 (sample SAMN04436872, study PRJEB24849) | human gut metagenome | biome: human gut; feature: NICU; material: stool | host: Homo sapiens | place: USA: Saint Louis, MO | collected 2011-09-04 | reverse complement strand
TACCCGCCTTTGTGCCGGATGGCGCTACGCTTATCCGGCCTACGGGATCCTCCCGCAGGCCTATACTGCGCCGCCGAGTAACAAACGCCAGGCAGCCTATCTCACGCCTTCTGCTTGGCCTCGGACTCCTGGCTGCTGTTCAGCGCCAGCGAAACCGCCAGCGTCTGGGCCAGACACAGGGAAGCAACCTGCGAGCGGAAGCCATCCACCTGCGCTTCACGCACCACAAAGCAGACATCGCTGAAGGCCGCCAGCGGGCTGACCTGGCTGTCGGTAATGGCGATCTGCCGCGCTTTGCGCTGCGCGCCCAGCTCCACCAGCTCGACCACTTCCCGGGCGTACGGCGAGAAGCTCACCGCCACCACCACATCTTTCGGGCCGACCAGACTCAGCTGCTCGGTGAACATGCCGCCGAGGCCGTCGATCAGAAAGGCTTTACGATCGAGGTGACGCAGCGCATAGGTCAGATAGGAGGCGACGCTAAACGACCGGCGCAGACCAATGACGTAAATATTTTCCGCCTCGCCCAGCAGGGCCACCGCGCGCTCCAGATCATCGCTGGAGGTCTGCATCGCCAGCTGCTGCAACGCCTGGTTGTTCACCATCGTGAACATATTGAGGATTTCCGTCGGCGTTTCCGGCGGGCTGGACTCATCGCTGGTGGTCTGGCGGAAAAGACGGGCGCGCTCGGTATAGTTGGCGGTCTCTTCCATCAAATGTTGCTTGAACATCTGTTTCATTTCGTTAAAGCCGCTGAAGCCGAAGGCGTTGGCAAAACGAATCAACGTGGAAGGGGGAACATCCGCCTGTTGCGCAATGGAGGCCACGGTATCGAAAGCCACGCTATTGCTGTTATCAAGGATATAGCGGGCGACCTGTTTCAGGCGTTTGCTTAACGTATCGTAGCGACGCCTGATTTCATCCTGCAGGATGGTCAGCTGTGTTGGGTTATTGGCCATAGAGTGCGCTCTGAGAAAATGGAAGGAATATGGCTTCCAGTGTACCAAATGAAGCGAATTTTTCATTTATTGCGACGAAATACGCGATTCATTTCACGAAGAAACAGAAAAACGCCCGCTCCGCAAGGTGACGGAGACGGGCGTCGGGGGATCAGCGGCGGGCTTCGCGCCAGTAGCCAATAAGCGTCAGGTAGTTGCGTTTCACTTCCTCTATCAGGGCCTCATCGCTGAGCTCACCCTGCATCCAGCGCCGCGACGGCTGGCCAAAGATGGTGCGCCCGACGGCGAAACCTTTGATCATCGGGTGTGCGGCCGCCTCGGCGAAACCGGCGCGCAGTTTGTCGGAAGGCGCGTCAAGCCCGAGGATCAGGATCCCGCGGCTCCACGGATCTTCACGCTCGATAAGCGCGGTGATCTGCTGCCAGCTGGCGCTGGAGAGCGGCGGCAGCTTCCACCAGTCCGGTTTGATCCCCAGCTGATAAAAGTGTTCCAGCATAGTGTGGTAATGGCGCTCGTCTTTGTCCGGGCCATTTTCCGGCAGGATCACCTCCAGCAGCAGCTCATGGCCTGACTTGTTACAGGCCTGCCAGACCTCGAGCAGCAGGGCGTCCTGCTCTGCACGCAGCGCCGCCGGGTCGTCCGGGTGATAGAAGACCAGGCATTTGACGACATGCTCCAGCGGCCAGTCGATCAGCTGCGAGCCGATGTTGCCATGCTCCAGACGCAGCGGTCGCGAGCTGGGCAGTTCGATAGGGCGCCCGATCCACCAGCCCTTGCCGGTAATGGCGTTGAGCGCACGCTGGCCGTAGGTGCCGTCGGCCAGAATGCCGCTGCGCTGATCGAGACCTGCCTCCTGCGCCGCCGCTTCGGCCGCGGCCAACAACAGCAGTTTGAGCTGCGGAATGCAGGCTTCGTCGCGCCCGGTCTCCCGCGCCAGATCGGCCAGCTGTTTGCGATGGTCGAAGGCGAAAATGCACAGCTCCGGCCACTGTTGACGGCGGCTGGTGACCCGGTGCAGGTGGTTGAGGCGCTCGTCGACGTCCGGGCGCGGCACCGATTCGGCGCGCTGCAGGTAGTCATCGAGTTCGACTTTGGTCGGCATCGCCGGCGCGCAGCCGTGGCGGGAGACCACCAGCGCCCCGCAGGCGTTGGCGTAACGGCAAGCCTGCTCCCAGCCTTCGTCGTTGAGCCAGCCGCGCAGCAGACCCGACATAAAGGCATCTCCGGCGCCCAGCACGTTGAGAACCTCCACGCGCACGCCCTGCTGTAGCGGCGCCTGGTCCCAGCTGTCAGGGATGTCGCCTTCCAGCACCACGCAGCCCATCGGCCCGCGCTTGCAGACGAGGGTGGCTTTGGTGGCATTGCGCACATTTTTCAGCGCGGTCAGGGTATCGGTGCTGCCCCCGGCAATATGAAACTCTTCTTCGGTTCCCACCACCAAATCGAACAGATGCAGCACTTCCTGCAGCTGGCTGGTGACCGGTCCGGACTCAATGAAACGGGTTTCGCCATCGCCGAGCGAGGTGAGCCCCCACAGCACCGGACGGTAATCGATATCCAGCGCGGTACGCAGGCCGTGACGGCGGGCGTACTCCAGCGCCTTCAGCACCGCGGCGCGGGTGTTGGCGTGCGACAGGTGGGTGCCAGTCACCGCCAGCGCCCGGGAGGAGGCAATATACTCCTCGCTAATGTCGTCAGGCGTTAAGGCCATATCGGCGCAGTTATCGCGGTAGAAAATCAGGGGGAAGGTCTCCTGATCCTTAATCCCCAGCATCACCAGCGCGGTCAGGCGAGATTTGTCGGTAATCAGATACTCGGTATCCACCCCGGCGCGGTTGAGCGTTTCGCGCAGGAAACGGCCGTTGTGTTCATCGCCAACGCGCGCCAGCATGGCCGATTTCAGCCCCTGAATCGCGGTGCCAAAGGCCACGTTGCCGGAGGAGCCGCCCAGATATTTCGCGAAACTGGCAACGTCTTCTAGCCGCGAACCAATCTGCTGGGCATAGAGGTCGACGGCCACCCGACCTATACAGATGACGTCGAGCCGCTTTACTGCTGCATTCATAGCTAGGATTTCCTTTTTGGTGTCTGCTGCCTGGAAGGGTCGGGATCCCGACGTCGACTCCGTGAACAGCCTGAGGGTTATTGGTTACCCTTAGTTTGAGAAATAAATATTTCATTTGCAAACTCGTTCGAAATTAAAAAACCAAAAGTGTGAGGGATCTACCACTCTGCCGCACTGAGCCTCGCGCGAGCGCGGATCGCCCCCTCTGTCGACCTGGGGGAAAATGAAACGCCAAATGGCATCCATTTACCTATGATTTTTAAGGGGATATTGCCGTCTGGTGCGGCAAAAAAGGGCCCGAAAACGTGTCTGGAATGTAAGTGAAACGTATGAAATGGGTAGAGAGTTTGATCCTTCTCGCAAAATGAAATATTTCTTCTGTATTTGTATTTAATGAAAAAAATGTTTGCCTATAATCCACAGGTATTCCAGTGACGTGAACGACGGCCCCGGCGGCATCGGCGCGACGCCACACACAAATACTGAACAATAAGGATTGTGCATCATGGGCAAACTGAGACTGACAACGGCGCAGGCGCTGGTGAAGTTCCTCGATAACCAGTACCTGGAAGTGGATGGCGTAGAGCTGAAGTTCGTGAAAGGCATTTTCGCGATTTTCGGCCATGGCAACGTCCTGGGGCTGGGGCAGGCGCTGGAGCAGGACAGCGGCGATATGCGCGTCTATCAGGGGCGCAACGAGCAGGGGATGGCCCACGCGGCCACCGGTTTTGCCCGCCAGGCCCTGCGCCGGCAGATTATCGCCTGCACCTCCTCCATCGGTCCGGGAGCGGCCAACATGATCACCGCCGCCGGCACCGCCAGCGCCAACCGCATCCCACTGCTGCTGCTGCCGGGCGATGTCTTCGCCACCCGCCAGCCGGATCCGGTGCTCCAGCAGATTGAACAGAGCTACGATCTCAGCATCAGCACCAATGACGCTTTCCGCGCAGTCAGCAAATACTGGGACCGCATTACCCGCCCGGAACAGCTGATGAGCGCCTGCATCAACGCCATGCGCGTCCTGACCGACCCGGCGGAAACCGGCGCGGTAACGCTGTGCCTGCCGCAGGACGTGCAGGGCGAAGCCTGGGATTACCCGGAATCCTTCTTTGCGCGCCGCGTGCACCGTCTCGACCGCCGCCCGGCCAGCGCCGCGCAGCTGGCGGACGCCGTGGCGGCCATCAAAGCCAGCCGTAAACCGCTGATCGTCTGCGGCGGCGGGGTGAAATACTCCGGCGCGGGCGAAGCGCTGTCCCGTTTCGCCGAGCGCTACGGGGTGCCCTTCGCCGAAACCCAGGCCGGGAAGGGGACGGTGGTCTCGTCTCACCCCCTGAACGTCGGCGGCGTCGGCGAAACGGGCTGCCTGGCGGCGAACCTGCTGGCGAAAGAGGCCGACCTGGTGATCGGCGTCGGCACCCGCTTCAGCGATTTTACCACCGCCTCGAAATGGATTTTCCAGCACCCGGAGGTGCGTTTCCTGAATATTAACGTCAGCAACTTCGACGCCTGGAAGCTGGACGGCATTGCCATGCTGGCGGACGCCCGGGAAGCGATGACCGCTCTCGACGCGGCGCTGGCGGACAGCGGCTGGCAGGCCGGCTGGGGCGCGCAGATCGAGAGTGTGCAGAGCCGTCAGTTAAAAGAGACCCAGCGCGTCTACCAGGCGGTGTGGCAGGAGAAATCCTTTGTGCCGGAGATCGACGATCATCTCGATCGTGAATCGGTGTATCGCGAGTTCCGCCAGATCACCGACTCCACCCTGACCCAGAGCAGCGTTCTTGGGGTACTGAATGAAACGCTGCCGGCCGAGGCGGTGATCGTCGCGGCGGCGGGCAGCCTGCCAGGCGATCTGCAGCGCGTCTGGCGCAACCGCGCGGAAAACACTTACCACGTGGAGTACGGCTACTCCTGCATGGGATACGAAGTCAACGCGGCGCTGGGCGTGAAGCTGGCGCAGCCGCAGAGCGAAGTCTACTCCCTGGTCGGCGATGGCTCGTTCATGATGCTGCACTCTGAGCTGGTCACCTCCCTGCAGGAGCGGGCGAAGATCAACGTCGTGCTGTTCGACAACATGGCCAACGGCTGCATCAACAACCTGCAGATGGAGCACGGGATGGACAGCTTCGGCACCGAGTTCCGCTACCGCCAGCCGGAAACCGGCCAGCTGCAGGGCGGCCTGGTGCCGGTGGACTTCGCCACCATCGCCGCCGGCTACGGCTGCAAAACCTGGCGCGTCACCACCCTGGACGAACTGCGCCATGCGCTGGACGCCGCCCGTCGTGAAACGGTCAGCACTCTGATTGATATTAAAGTGCTGCCGAAGACCATGGTGCACAAATACGGCAGCTGGTGGAACGTCGGAGTCGCCCAGACGGCGCTCTCTGAGCGGATCCGCAAGGTGGCGCAAATGATTAATGAAAAGCGCGCCCAGGCGCGTGATTACTAAAACGAACATCCACTCTGAATCCTACAGACTTACGGAGAAAACCATTATGTCGCTCAAATTAGGTGTCATCGGCGCTGGCGCTATCGGTAAAGAACACATCCGTCGCTGCACCCAGGTTCTGCAGGGCGCCACCGTTGTGGCGGTGTCTGATATCAATGCCGACAACGCCCGCGCGGCGGTCGCGCTGCCGGGCGTGCAGGCGGAAGTCTACGCCGACGGCCACGACGTGATTAACGCCAGCGATGTCGATGCCATCCTGGTCACCTCCTGGGACCCGACCCACGAAGAGTACACTCTGGCCGCCATCGCCGCCGGTAAGCCGGTATTCTGCGAAAAACCGCTGGCGATGACCGCGGAAGGCTGCCGCCGCATCGTCGATGCCGAAATGAAGGCCGGCCGTCGTCTGGTGCAGGTTGGCTTTATGCGCCCGTACGACGAAGGCTATCTGGCGCTGAAAAAAGTGATCGACGATGGCGATATCGGCGCGCCGCTGATGCTGCGCTGCGCCCACCGCAACCAGTCGGTCGGCGAGAACTACACCACCGATATGGCGATCACCAACACCCTGATCCACGAGCTGGACGTGCTGCGCTGGCTGCTGAACGATGACTACCGTTCCGTGCAGGTGCGCTTCCCGCGCTCCACCTCGCACACCCATGCGCGCCTGAAAGATCCGCAGATCGTCTCCTTTGAAACCAAAAAAGGCACCCTGATCGACGTCGAAGTGTTCGTGAACTGCCAGTACGGGTATGACATCCAGTGCGAAGTGGTCGGCGAAACCGGGATTGCCCGTCTGCCGGAGCCGTCGGCCGTCCAGATGCGCAAGTCCGCCAGCCTGTCGACCGCCATTCTGACCGACTGGAAAGACCGCTTTATCAAAGCCTACGACGTCGAGCTGCAGGCCTTTATCAACGACGTCAAAGCCGGCCAGCTGCACGGCCCGTCGGCCTGGGACGGCTACGCGGCGTCGGTGGCGGCGGACGCCTGCATTAAAGCGCAGGGAACCAGCGAGCCGGTTGAAGTGACGCTGCCTGAGTGCCCGGCATTCTACAAACGTTAAGCGCGTTTTGCTGACGGAACTTCTTTGCACAGGTAACGACGATGAAAATTGCCTTTGATGTGGATGTCATTAAGGACCTCGGGATCACCCGCATGGTCCATCAGGTAGCGGAGTGGGGCTACAAGTACATTGAACAGTCGCCGCACCCGCAGATTAACCCGTTCTACAAGCACCCGCGCGCCAGCCGGGAGATCATGGCGGAGTACAAGCAGGCGCTGCGCGATACCGGCCTTGAGCTATCGTCGTTTATCTGCGTCTACCGCTGGTCCGGCCCGGACGAACTGCGCCGTCAGGCGGCGGTGAAAAACTGGAAACGGCTGGTGGAAATTGCGGTAGAGATGGGCGTTCAGGTGATCAACACCGAGTTCTCCGGCGATCCGAATCAGCCTGAGATCTGCGATGAAATGTTCTATCGCTCAATGGAAGAGCTGTTGCCGATTTTTGAGCGGGAAGGCATCCGCGTGGAGATCCAGGCGCATCCCTGGGATTTCTGCGAAGAGAACAATGAAACCGTCGATATCGTGAAGTCGTTCCGCAGCGATAACGTGAAGTACGTCTACAGCGTGCCGCACACCTTTTTCTACGACAAAGGCGTCGGCGACGTGGCGAGCATGCTGCGCTATGCCGGGAGCGATCTCTCCCATGTCCTGATTGCGGATACCCGCAACCATACGAAACATTGCCGCTATATCGTTAACCCGCCGGGCGTGGATGCCGTGGTGCACCAGCACGTAGGCGTCGGGGAAGGGGATGTGGATTTCGACGCGCTATTCCGCACCCTGCGCGAAATGAAATTCGCCGAACAGACCTTCAAGGTCGGCGGGGAGCCGATTGTCGCCACCTCGCTGTTTGGCTACCCGGAAAAAATGAAATACCAGGCAGTGGAAACCCGTGAACTTATTGAACGTGAATTGCTGCGCCGCTAAGGCGCAGCGGCAGGAGCCCTACTATGAACAAAGATAACGTCAAACTGGCTATCGCCCCGATCGGCTGGACTAACGATGATATGCCGGAGCTCGGCAGCGAAAACACTTTCCAGCAGATCGTCAGCGAAATGGCGCTGGCCGGCTTTACCGGCAGCGAAGTCGGCAGCAAATATCCGCGCGACCCGGCGGTTCTCAAGCCGATGCTGGACATCCGCGGCATTCAGATCTGCAACGCCTGGTTCAGCACCTTTTTCGCCAACGGCCAGCGGGAAAAAACCATTGATGAATTCGTCAATCACATGAACTTCCTGCATGCGATGGGCGCGAAAGTGATTGGCTGCTCCGAGCAGAGCGGCAGCATCCAGGGGCTGGATAAACCGATCCTCGGCGATGCGAAGCCGTGCTTCAGCGAAGAGGAGTGGCAGCGGGTGGCGGAAGGCTATAACACCCTCGGCCGCCTGGCGGCGGAGAAGGGGATGCAGGTCTGTCTGCACCACCACATGGGCACCGGCATTCAGACCACCGCGGAAATCGACAAATTTATGTCGCTGGTGGACGAGCGCGTCTTCCTGCTGTTCGACACCGGCCACGCCTGGTATTCCGAAGGCGGCGAAGCGCCGATGCTGGCGATCCTCAAAAAGTATCTGCCGCGCATCAACCACGTTCACCTGAAAGACGTCCGCCCGCCGGTGATCGACCAGGTGCGCCGCGACGGCCTGTCGTTCCTCGACGGCGTGAAAAAAGGCACCTTCACCGTCCCGGGCGACGGGGTGATCGATTTCCGTCCGGTGTTCAAGCTGCTGGACGACTTTGGCTATAAAGGCTGGATGGTAGTGGAAGCCGAGCAGGATCCTGCCCTGGCCAATCCTTTCGAATACGCCGTCAAAGCGCGCAAATATATTCGCGAAACGGCAGGGATCTAATCGTTGTGACATTTTCAGGCCATACCGGGTATGGCCTGCTTTTTTCCTTTCACAACCGGACTCAGGGCTTAACCACAGCGCCGGACAGTTCCCTCTCCCTCAGGGAGAGGGCCAGGGTGAGGATGACGATGACGGGTAATGCGTCACTTTACTTCCGCCAGCGCGGTCTTATCCACATACGGTTTCATCAGCGCGTCGGCTTCCTTCTGCGCCGCCTGCACCGCCGCTTCCGGCGTCACTTTGGCATCATTGACCACCGCCGCCAGCTGGTTCTCCATCGCCTTACGCACCGCCACGGTCTCCCAGGTGGAGTACCATGGATGGGCGTACTTCAGCTGCTCAAGGGCGATCGCCGCCCGCGGATCCTGCTGCAGATAGGCCTTCATCTCCGGCGTATCGTATGACGCCTTGCGCGGCGAGAAGTAGCCGGTGAAGCGGCTCCACGCGCCGTTCACCTCGGGGCTCACCAGATAGGTCAGGAACTGATACGCCGCTTTCTTCTGCGCGTCGTTGATGCCTTTAAAGCTCACCAGGCTGGCGCCGCCGATCGGCACCGCGCGCTGCTCTTTGGCCGGCAGCATCGCCACCCCAAGCTCAAAGTCTTTGCTGTTCTCGCGCATAAAGCCCAGCGCGCCGGTGCTGAGCATCGCCATCCCGAGCTTGCCGGAGAAGAACGCGGCGCTGATCTGCTTCGAGTTCAGCACCCCGGACGGCATCACCTTGTCCTTGTAGATCAGATCCTGCCAGAAGCGCAGGGCGCCGATGGCGGTCGGCGAGTTGTAATAGACCTCGCCCGGATAGTCTTCGTTAAAATATTTCCCGCCGTTGGCGCGCACCAGCGCCGAGAAGATCCAGCCGCCGTAGTCGTCGTTGGTCGACGGCAGCATGATCCCCCACTGGCCTTTGCTCTCGTCGGTCAGCTTTTTGGCATCGGCCAGCAGCTCGGCCCAGGTCTGCGGCGGCTGTTTGATCCCGGCCCGATCGAACATCGTCTTGTTGTAGTAGAGGATCGGCGTCGAGTTATGGAACGGGATCGCATAGGTGGTGCCCATCACCTGGGCGTTCTTATGCATCGCGGGCCAGAATTCCTTGTGCAGAAAATCGCCAGCCTTTTGATCGCCATATTTAAACAGCTCGTCCATCGGCAGGATCTCATCCTTCAGCGCCAGATCGGTGGTGAAGTTAGCGGACATGATCACCAGCGCCGGCGGCTGGCCGGCCTTCTGCGCCGATTCGGCTTTGATCTTGGTGGTGTCGTAGTTGCCGGTGAAGATGCCGCGTACTTCGACATCCTGCTGTGAGTCGTTGAATTGCTTAATGACGCGGGTCATCTCCATGGTCAGCTTGCCGTCCACCGGCGCCGGGAACATGAAGTCTATTTTTTCTTTCGCCAGCGCCGCGCCGCTCAGGGCAAGGCTGAGCCCAACCGCGACTAGCGTGAGGGGTTTAAACATGATCTGTCTCCATCAGTAAGCACCTGTCCACAGGCTATTTTATTTGCCAGTTTGGCCCTGGGCAGTGCTCAGAATCCTCACGTACTACGTGTACGCTCCGGTTCTTCCGCGCTGTCCGCGTCCAAACTGACTGCAACAATTACGCCTGATGTACCGGCGCTAAATTATGCTGGGTCTCAGCATGAAAAAGATGCACATCGGCAGGCGAAAAGCCGAGGATCAGCGACTCGCCTTTCTCCGGCACCGTGCCGCGGTGGCGGCGGCTAAAGCGCAGGGTGCCGATCGGGGTGCTGACGTGGAGCAGGTAATCGGCCCCCATCAGTTCTCGTTGCAGAACGGTGGCCGGCAGGCGCAGATGGCCCTCTTCCACGCGGTCGGTAATATGTTCCGGGCGAACGCCCAGCCAGACGCGGGTCTGATCCCGGTGGCGCGGCGGCAGCGGATGGCGCTGTTCTCCCAACAGTACTTCACCGTTGGCGCAGGGCAGCGACAGCAGGTTCATCGCCGGCGAACCGATAAACCCGGCGACGAACAGGTTGGCCGGGTTGGCGTACAGATACTCCGGGCGCCCGACCTGCTGCACGTGGCCGCCGTTCATCACCACGATGCGGTCGGCCATCGACATCGCCTCGGTCTGATCGTGGGTCACATAGATGGTGCTGGTTTTCAGCTGCTGGTGGAGGGCCATAATGCTGTCGCGCACTTCGCTGCGCAGGCGGGCGTCGAGGTTGGAGAGCGGCTCGTCCATCAGGAACAGCCGCGGATTGCGCACAATCGCCCGGGCCATCGCCACCCGCTGGCGCTGGCCGCCGGAGAGCTTCGCCGGTTTGCGGTCGAGCAGCGCCTCCAGCTGCAGCATCTGCGCCACTTTGTCCACCCGCGGCTGCCAGCTGCTTTTCTCTTCCTTGCGCACCTTCATGCCGAAGGTGATGTTGTCGCGCACCGACAGATGGGGGAACAGGGCATAGTTCTGGAAGATCATCGCGAAGTTGCGCTCGCGCGGCGTGGCGGCGGTGATGTTCTCATCATGCAGCCAGATTTGGCCTTCGCTGACCGGTTCCAGCCCGGCGAGCAGGCGCAGCAGGGTGCTTTTCCCGCAGCCCGACGGGCCGACCAGCACCACGAATTCGCCTTCGTGAATATCCAGCGACAGGGCGCTGAGCGCCGGTTTGCCGTCGAAACGTTTACTGATGTTTTGCAGACTGAGCATGGCGGTTAGCGCTCTTCCGTTGGGCAACTGATGTTTTCGTCGTACAGCCACGGCCCGGCGTAGTGGGCCAGCGAGTGCTGGTAGCTCACCCACTGCTCACCGACCTGACGGTGCATCAGGCACGAGGCCGGGGAGAGGTCGTAATAGGGCCGGGTATCTTCGTGGCAGTACGGCACCTGATGGACGGTACCGGGGATAGTGGAGATCAGCGCCTGGCGATACTGGGTCATGGTCAGGCTGTGGTTATGGCCGCAGAAGATGCGCGTCAGCGACGGGAAACGCTCCACCAGCGCCAGTAGACGGTGGCCGTTTTCGCAGGCGATCGGGTCCATCTGCGCATTGCCCAGCGGCAGCGGCGGGTGGTGCATAAAGATCGTTGCCGGTTTGTCGCCGCCCTCGAACAGCTGGGCCTCCAGCCAGCCGATGGTCTCGTCGGTCAGCCAGCCTTTTGACGTGCCGGCATGACTGGAATCGATAAACAGCAGGCGGGTGGCGAAGTCATCCACCGCATAGCGCATATTTTGCGGATCGTTGCCCAGCTGCGGGCACAGCGGGTGAAGATGCTCGAGAAAATGGGCTTTGTCGTCGTGGTTGCCGGGGAGCAGATACAGCGGATAGTTCAGGCTGCCGAGGATCTGGCGGGCCACCTGATACTCCTCCGGGCGGCCGCAGTTGACGATATCCCCGCTCACCACCACCGCGTCCGGGCGCTCGCGCAGCGCGTTAAGCTGGGAGACCACGTCGGCGTTGGCGGCATTGACGTCGATAAAACCGTACAGCTTCTCGCCGCGGCTGCGGAAATGGGTATCGGAAATGTGCGCTAACAGCATGAATCACTCCTTATTTGATCCCGGAGAAGCCGAAGCTCCGCAGGAACTGTTTCTGAAAAAGGATGAACGCCAGCATCAGCGGCAGGCAGACCATCAGCGTCCCGGCGCCGATGGTGCCCCACTGGCCGCCGGATTCGGCGCCCATGGCGAAGGAGACCAGCCCGACGGTCAGCACCTGCTTATCGGGATCGTTGAGCATCATCAGCGGCCACAGGTACTCGTTCCAGTGGTAGGTAATGCTGACGGTGGCGAAGGCCAGCACCGACGGCCAGGACATCGGCAGCAGTACGCGGAACAGCACCTGCCACCAGCGGCAGCCCTCCATCAGCGCCGCCTCCTCCAGCTCTTTCGGGATGGCGAGGAACGCCTGACGCATCAGGAACACGCCGAACGCCGAGGTGAAGTAGGGCATCATCACCCCGGTAAGGGTGTTGAGCAGGCCGAAGGTTTTCAGGGTCAGCATGTTTGGCACCATCATCACCACCGGCATGATCATCAGCTGCACCAGGAACAGGAGAAACAGCGTCTGCTTGCCGCGAAACTCGTGGCAGGCGAAGACGTAGCCGGCGGTGGTGATGGTCAACAGCTGCACGAAGAAGGTGCCGAAGGTGAAGATAAGGGTGTTGGCGTACAGGCTCAGCCAGTCGGCGCTGTTCCAGGCGTCGCGGAAGTTATCGAGAGTCAGCGGCAGGCGGGGCAGCAGCGACGCCATATCGTCGCCGAAGGTGGTAGCGCTGAACGAGGTCGCCAGCATCCAGATAAACGGGCTGACCCACAGCAGCGCCAGGCAGCACATTAATACTGTGAGCGTAAAGGGCGACGAGCGGCGCAGGCGCAGCCACAGCGGACGGGCGGCGGCGGGCGTGCGGACCAGCAGCGGCGAGATTTCAGCGCTCATAGTGGGCTCCTTTCTCCAGCAGTTTCAGGTTAATCAGCGAGAAGGCGAACAGCCCGGCCAGGGTGAGGAAGGTGGCGGCGGAGGCTTTACCGAGGTCGTGGGTATCCCAGGCGAGATTCTGGATGTAATAGAGCAGCACGGTGGTGGCGTTGTCCGGCCCGCCGCGGGTCATCACCGCCACGTGGTCGATCTGGGTGATGGAGTAGATCAGCGCGGTGGTGATCACAAAGCTCAGCGTCGGGCGCAGCAGCGGTAGCGTGACCTTAAAAAAGACCTGCGTGCGGGTAGCCCCCTCCATCAGCGCCGCTTCCCGCGTCGAGGCCGGAATGCTCTGCAGCCCGGCGAGGAAAAACAGCATGTAGTAGCCGGCGAACTTCCACACGCCGATCAGCGCCAGGGCCAGCAGCGCGCTGTTGCTGCGCCCCAGCCAGTTGTTGTTCATCGGCCCGAACAGCTTCGCCAGATAGTGGTCGAGCAGGCCGAGGCCGGGCATAAAGATAAACAGCCACAGCGCGGCGGCGCTGACCATCGGGATAATCATCGGGAAGAAGAAGGCGGTGCGCAGCCAGCGGTTGACGCGATGGTTCTCGCTGAGGGTGACCGCCAGCAGCAGGGCGAGGGTCACCCCGGGCACTACCGTCAGCAGGATATAGAGCAGGTTATTGCCCAGCGACTGCCAGAAGACGTTATCGGCAAACAGGCGGGCGAAGTTATCCAGCCCGACGTACTGTGCGCCGTCGCTGGCCATGCGGGTATCAAACAGGCTGTCATACACCGAACGCCCCAGCGGGAACCAGGTAAACAGCAGTAAAAACAGCAGGGAAGGCGACAGGATCAGCCAGGGAAGCCAGGTCTTTCTCATGGTGACGCGCATCTCGTTCAGCCATTTATCGAAGCCCGGATTGTGGGAAGCAATGACTACAGAGGCATGGCGGGGAGATGACGGTTTGATGAAGCGACGGGGAAAACGCCGGGCGAGCGGGCCGCCCGGCGGGAGAGAATCATCAGAAGTCGGCTTTCAGCACCGCGCGGTAGCGGGCTTTGCCTTCGCGAACGTGCTTCAGCGCTTCGTTAATTTGCGACATCGGGAACAGCTCGGTGGTCGGAGCCACTTTGCTGCGCCCGGCAAACTTCATCAGCGTGCGCAGTTCGGACGGATTACCGGTCGCCGAGCCGGAGATGCTGCGGTCGCCGCCGATCAGGGTAAAGGCCGGCACCGGGAACGGCTTCATCACCGCGCCGACGGTATGGAAGTTGCCGCCGTAAGCCAGGGCTTCGAAGTACGGCTGCCAGTCGAGGTCCACCGCCACGGTGTTGATGATCAGGTCGAACTGACCGGCCAGCGCTTTTAAGGCTTCCGGATCGCGGCTGTTGACCACGCGATCGGCGCCCATCGCCAGCACTTCCTGCTCTTTCGCCGGGTTGGAGCTGAAGGCGGTCACTTCCGCGCCCATCGCCCGCAGCAGCTTAATGGCGATATGGCCGAGGCCGCCGATGCCGATCACCCCGACGCGGCTGGTGGCGGTGACGTGGTGGGTCAGCAGCGGTTTAAAGACGGTGATGCCGCCGCACAGCATCGGGCCGGCGGACGCCAGATCGATGCTCTCCGGCAGGGGGATCACCCACTGCCAGTCGGCGCGCAGCTTATTGGCGAAGCCGCCGCGGTTGAGAATGGTCGGCACCGAGCCTTCCAGACAGTTGATCTGGTTGCCGCTGATGCAGGCGTCGCAATGGCCGCAGCTGCGCGCCGTCCAGCCGATGCCGACCTTCTGGCCAATCTTCAGCCCTTTATCCTGCGCCGCGCTGCCCAGCGCCGCCACCCGGCCAATCACCTCGTGACCGGCCACCAGCGGGTAGCTCGACATCCCCCATTCGTTGTCGATCATCGACAGGTCCGAATGGCAGATCCCGCAGTATTCCACTTCAACTTCGACATCTTCCGGCTGCAGCTCGCCGGCATCGTATTCCCACAGCGACAGATCGGCGCCCGCTTCTTTGGCGGCGTAGCTTTTAATGATGGTCATGTTCATTTCCTTGGGGTTGGCGTGATAACCCAGAAAGTGTAGAGCATGGTATTCCCCGGCGCTTGGCAATCGGAGGGGTCGCGAAGCGGGCGGACCAGCCGCCCGTTAAGGTCAGCGGCTGGCCAGCGGCCAATGATTAAGGCGGATGCCGCGCTGCGGGGCGTTCTCGGCAAAATCATCCAGCACCGCCCGCACGTCCGGGTCGAGGTAGCCGACGCTGTCGTGCTCGACGATCAACACGCTCTTTTCCGGAATTTTCGCCAGCAGAGCCAGCAGATGCGGATTGTGCATAAAGGTCAGATTCTGCTGGATGCGCAGCACGTAGTGGTCATCGTAGCGCGCCAGCTGCAGCGAGTGGCGATGGCTGCGCCAGAGGCTGAACGCCATCTGGGTGGCAAGACCAATCCCAATCCCCGCCAGCATGCCGAAGGCGATAATCCCGCCGATGGTGGCGAGGAACGGGACGTACTGCGCCGCCCCCTGGCGGAACTGCTCGATGAACAGCCGCGGCGTCGCCAGCTTATAGCCGGTATACAGCAGCACGGCGGCGAGGCTGGCGAGCGGGATCAGGGTCAGCAGGCCGCTAAACCACAGGCCGCAGATCAACAGCAGCACGCCGTGGATAAAGATCGACAGTTTGCTCTGCGCGCCGTTGCTGACGTTCACCGAGCTGCGGACGATCACCGCGGTGATCGGCATCGCCCCCAGCACACCGGAGAGCAGGTTGCCGACGCCCTGGGCGACCATTTCGCGGTTCGGCGAAGGCGGCGGATTTTGCGGGCGCAGCTTTTTCAGCGCCTCCTGGCTGAGCAGGGTTTCGAGGCTGGCGACCAGCGCCAGGGTCACCGCCACCACCCACACCGACGGATTGCGCCACGCGCTCCATGCGGGAGACTCCAGCTCGCCCAGCAGATCGCCGAGGCTGCCGAACGCCGGCAGGGTAATACGCGGCAGAGCGGCCAGCTGCTGCGGCGCAAAATGGGTCAGCAGCAGAGTGGTCACGCAGCCGAGCAGGACGGCGATCAGCGGCCCGGGGATCCAGCGCAGGCTCTTCACCCGGCGGATAAGCGGCGAGCCCCACAGCCAGAGCACCAGCAGGCCGCCCGCGGCGACGGCGATAGCACTGAGGGAGAAGGTGGCGTTACCCTTCACGATATCAACGAGCCCGGTCTCTTCTGCGCTGCCGAGCGCAACGGGGATCTGCTGCATAATCAGCAGGATGCCGATCGCCGCCAGCATGCCTTTGATGACGCTGGCGGGAACCAGCGAGATAAAGCGCCCGGCGCGCAGGATGCCGAACAGCAGCTGTAGCACGCCGGCCAGCACCAGCGCCATCAGGAAGACGGAGAAGGAACCCAGGGATTCAATGGCGGCGACGACGATGGTAACCAGTCCGGCGGCGGGGCCGCTGACGGCGAAGCGGGAAGGGCTGAGGGCGGTGACGACCAGGCCGCCGATGATGCCGGTCAGCAGGCCGACGAAAGGCGGTAAGCCGCTGGCCTGGGCGATGCCGAGGCACAGCGGCAGGGCGACAAGGAAGACGACGATGCCGGCGAGAGAGTCCTGACGAAGCGTGTTCATGGGGCGTGCTCCTGCGGTGAGAGGTGTTCGACGAGGGTGGTTAAATGGCCGGAAGCCAGATCGTAGACGCAGCCGTGCAGGCTGAGCGGCCGCCCGCTGGCGAGCACCGTCTGCACCGGCTCACTCTCCAGCAGACGGGCGAACTGGGCGCGAACGTTGGCTTCCACCAGGGCGTCCAGCGCATGGCGAGAACGCTCCGCGTTGGCGCTGGTGCTGGCGCTGGTGCTGGCGCCGGGGGAGGCCGCAATACAACAGTCATCGGCGATCTGCGCAATTTCGTGATGCAGGGTGTGGCGCAGCTGGCCGATGCGGCGAGCCAGCGCCGAGGACTCCTGCGCCAGCGGCAGGGTGGGCAGAGAGAGCGCCGCCTGCACACCGCCGCAGCCGTAGTGGCCGCAGAGCACCACCCGCTCCACCTCAAGGTAGTGGAGGGCATACTGCAGGACGCTCATGACGTTGTCGTCGGCGGGATCGAGCATGTTGGCGATATTACGGTGGACAAAGAGCTCGCCGGGCTGGCTGCCGGTGAGCACCTCGGAGGGCACGCGGCTGTCGGAGCAGCCGATCCACAGCGAGTGGGGCCTCTGCCCGTCGATCCATTTTTCGAAATAGTCCGGATCATGCTGACACTTCTGCAGCGCCCAGCTGCGGTTGCGGGCCAGCAAAGGTTTTAACGTCGTCACAAGTATTCTCCTGAGTTAATTCATCGAGTGAATATGTCCATCAAGACTCGTACAGCGACTAGTAAAAATAGTGTTTACCGGAACCCTTCACGCCTGAGGAAAATCCTGGAATAAACGGCAAAAAGAAAACTTTTCATTAATGTAAAGTTATAAAAATATTGATGAAATTAATATATTGCTGCGGAACGGATGAATAACAAAAAGGCATTGGCTAAAACTTTCTGGAATATATGGGAATGGTGGTGGGTGGGGTTGGTGGAATAGTTGGGGAGTGAATATTGGGCATTTGTTTGAGGAGAGATGGATTGTGATGGGGATGCAGGTGAGAGTGAGGTGAGAACAAGTTGAGATAAAATTGAGTGGGGTTTGGGGGGAGCAAGGGGAAAGGGGAGTGGCTGGCAGGTGGAGTTGGGGTTGTGGGGGTTGTGAGAGGAGGGTTGCAGGTGGCAGTCGCGCTGTGGAACGGTCGTAAAAGGTGACGCCGCGCAGGATAGCGCTGTTTTTTTCAACACTTAGCGTAATGACGACACGCTGTCGCTTGCATGACCGCCGCCGACAGGTATAATCCAGAACGTTTCCGCATCCCCTTCAGTGCCGAAGTGGCGAAATCGGTAGACGCAGTTGATTCAAAATCAACCGTAGAAATACGTGCCGGTTCGAGTCCGGCCTTCGGCACCATCGGAACATCAATAGACGTCAACGGACGTCTTTTTTTGTGCCTGAAATCCAGTATTCACAAGGCTTTCCTTGCTTTTTCACTCAACCTAAGTCAACCAGATTCAATCTACATCAACTTACTGATGCGGGTACAACTGCGGGTATATCTCGGTTCGATAATATTTGTACCCACACAGAACCCTTGAAAGGATACTCATCATGGCTCTGAGTGATGTGAAGGTTCGTTCAGCTAAGCCTGAAGCAAAAGCCTATAAACTGACTGACGGTGAAGGCATGGTTTTGCTGGTTCACCCTAACGGCTCCAAATATTGGCGGCTTCGTTATCGCTTCGGTGGGAAAGAGAAGATGCTGGCGCTGGGGAAATACCCTGAAGTGTCGCTGGCGGATGCCAGGGCACGCCGGGACGAAGCCCGTAAGCTATTAGCTAATGACGTCGATCCCAGTGAGAATAAGAAAGCCGTTAAGGTAGAGCAGGAGCAAGAGGCGATAACTTTTGAAGTGGTTGCCAGAGACTGGCACGCCAGCAATCAGAAATGGTCTACATCGCATAGTGCTCGTGTATTGAAAAGCCTGGAAGACAATTTATTTGCTTCGGTTGGGAAGCGAAATATCAAAGATATTGGTACTCGTGACTTACTGGTTCCAATTAAAGCCGTGGAAAAGTCAGGACGCCTTGAAGTGGCTGCGCGTCTTCAACAGCGAACAACGGCAATAATGCGCTTTGCGGTACAGAACGGCTTAATTGATTACAATCCTGCACAAGAGATCGCTGGTGCGATCGCAACAGCTAAACGAAAGCATCGCGCTGCGCTAGATCTCAACCGCATTCCTGAGTTACTCCATCGTATTGATAACTACACCGGCAGACCATTAACGCGGTTAGCTGTGGATTTGACGTTACTGGTTTTCATCCGTTCGAGCGAGCTACGTTTTGCTCGCTGGACAGAAGTGGATTTTGAAACGGCTATGTGGACGATTCCCGGATAGCGTGAACCGCTGGAAGGTGTTAAACATTCTCAGCGTGGTTCAAAGATGCGGACACCTCATCTTGTTCCCTTATCGCGTCAGGCCTTAGCTATTCTGGAAAAGATCAAAAGCATGAATGGGAACCGAGAGCTGATCTTCGTTGGCGATCACGATCCTCGTAAGCCGATGAGTGAGAATACGGTTAACAAGGCTTTGCGAGTGATGGGGTATGACACGAAAAAGGAAGTGTGTGGGCATGGTTTCAGGACAATGGCCTGTAGCTCATTGATTGAATCGGGTCTATGGTCGAGGGATGCCGTAGAGCGGCAGATGAGCCATCAGGAGCGTAGCTCTGTGCGAGCAGCTTACATCCACAAGGCAGAGCATCTGGGAGAGCGCAGGTTAATGCTGCAGTGGTGGGCTGATTATCTGGATGCGAATCGGGAGAAAGGGGTTAGCCCGTTTGATTTTGGGAATAATGGTAATGTGTTGAAATGATTTAATTATTTATCGATTTTATAATTTAAAAGTGTACGCTCGATATGGTCAGCTGACTTGGTTGAAGAGTTTGGGACTTTTTGTGTTTAGTACAACACTACAAAATAGACGAACCCTTAAGAATTAGTCAGTTGCTGTGACGTTGGTCATTGCCCGGGAAGATGTGGAAAGCTAAGATAAAGAGTTATGAGCCTTAAATATATGGATAGGCTCGCACAGCGATGGATTAAAACCTAATGATGACTAAATCCAATTTTGAGTTCCTGAAGGGCGTCAACGATTTCACCTATGCCATCGCCTGTGCGGCGGAAAATAATTACCCGGATGATCCCAACACCGCACTGGTGAAAATGCGTATGTTTGGCGAAGCGACGGCTAAACACCTTGGCCTGCTGCTGGATATCCCCCTCTGTGAGAATCAACACGATCTTCTGCGTGAACTGGGCAAAATTTCCTTTGTTGATGACAACATCCTTTCTGTATTCCATAAATTGCGCCGAATTGGTAACCAGGCCGTCCACGAATACCATAATGATTTGGATGATGCTCAGATGTGCCTGCGCCTGGGTTTCCGTCTTGCCGTCTGGTATTACCGGTTGGTAACCAAAGATTACGACTTTCCTGTGCCGGTTTTTGTGCTGCCTGAGCACGGTGAGGATCGCTACCACGCCGAAGTTCTCACCCTCAAACAGCAACTGGAACAGCAGACACAGGAAAAAGTACAAAGCCAGGCAGAACTGGAAGCTCAGCAGCAACGATTAATTGCACTCAACGGCTACATTGCCGTCCTCGAAGGCAAACAGCAGGAAACCGAAGCACAAACCAAAGCACGCGTGGCCGCACTGGAAGCGCAACTTGCCGCCAAAAACGCCGAGTTAGCAAAACAAACCGAACAGGAACGCAAGGCATATCATAAAGAGATTACCGACCAGGCTATCAAGCGCACACTGAATCTCAGCGAGGAAGAAAGCCGCTTCCTGATTGATGCCCAACTGCGTAAAGCGGGCTGGCAGGCCGATAGTAAAACGTTACGTTTCTCCAAAGGTGAGCGTCCAGAACCGGGTGTAAATAAAGCCATTGCCGAATGGCCAACTGGCAAAGATGAAACCGGGAAGCAAGGTTTTGCGGATTATGTTCTGTTCGTGGGCCTTAAGCCTATCGCAGTGGTCGAAGCAAAACGTAAAAATATCGATGTTCCCGGCAAACTCAACGAATCGTATCGCTACAGTAAATACTTCGATAACGCGTTCTTACGCGACACGTTGTTAGAACACTACTCTCCTGATGAAGTACATGAAGCGGTACCTGCTTACGAAATTAGCTGGCAGGACACCAGCGGCACACAGCGTTTTAAAATCCCCTTTTGCTACTCCACCAACGGGCGTGAATACCGCGCGGCAATGAAGACCAAAAGCGGTATCTGGTATCGCGACGTCCGCCACACCACCAATATGTCGAAAGCGCTGCCGGAATGGCATCGCCCGGAAGAGCTGCTGGATATGCTGGGCAGCGACCCGCAAAAACAGAATCAGTGGTTTGCCGATAACCCCGGAATGAGCGAACTGGGTCTGCGTTATTACCAGGAGGATGCCGTTCGCGCGGTAGAGAAGGCCATTGTTAACGGCCAACAAGAGATCCTGCTGGCAATGGCGACCGGTACCGGTAAAACCCGTACCGCCATTGCCCTGATGTTCCGCCTGATCCAGTCGCAGCGTTTCAAACGCGTCTTGTTCCTGGTTGATCGTCGCTCGCTCGGCGAGCAGGCGCTGGGATCGTTTGAAGATACACGGATTAACGGCGACACTTTTAACAGCATTTTCGATATCAAAGGATTGACTGATAAATTCCCGGAAGACAGCACCAAAATTCACGTCGCCACGGTTCAGTCGCTGGTTAAACGCACGTTGCAATCAGATGAACCGATGCCGGTCGGCCGTTACGACTGTATTGTCGTCGATGAAGCACACCGCGGCTACATTCTCGATAAAGAGCAGACCGAAGGTGAGCTGCAGTTCCGAAGCCAGCTGGATTATGTTTCAGCCTACCGCCGCATTCTCGATCATTTCGATGCGGTAAAAATTGCCCTGACCGCCACGCCAGCCCTGCACACGGTCGATATTTTCGGCGAGCCGGTTTACCGCTACACCTACCGAACGGCGGTGATCGACGGCTACTTGATCGACCAGGATCCGCCTATTCAGATCGTCACCCGCAATGCGCAGGATGGGGTCTATCTTTCCGAGGGTGAACAGGTGGAACGCCTGAACCCACAGGGCGAGCTGATCAACGACACGCTGGCTGACGATCAGGATTTTGAGGTTGCCGATTTTAACCGCGGCCTGGTGATCCCGGCGTTTAACCGTGCGGTATGCGGTGAGCTCACCAAATACCTGGATCCTACCGGTCAGCAAAAAACGCTGGTGTTCTGCGTCACCAACGCCCATGCCGACATGGTGGTTGACGAGCTGCGCACCGCGTTTAAGAAAAAGTATCCGCAGCTGGAGCACGACGCGATTATCAAGATCACTGGTGATGCCGATAAAGACGCGAAGAAAGTGCAAAGCATGATCGTCCGCTTCAACAAAGAGCGGCTACCCAATATTGTGGTTACCGTCGATCTGTTGACCACCGGCGTGGATATCCCGTCAATCTGTAATATTGTGTTCCTGCGCAAAGTCAAAAGCCGCATTCTCTACGAGCAGATGAAGGGCCGTGCCACGCGTCTGTGCCCGTCGGTGGGGAAAACCAGCTTTAAGATTTTCGACTGTGTTGATATCTACAGCTCGCTGGAAAGCGTCGATACCATGCGCCCGGTGGTTGTGCGTCCACAGGTGGAACTGCAAACGCTGGTCAATGAAATTACCGACTCAGAAACCTACAAAACCATTGAAGCGGATGGCCGCAGTTTTGCCGAGCACAGCCATGAACAGTTGGTCGCTAAGCTGCAGAGAATCATCGGCCTCGCCATTTATAACCGCGATCGCAGCGAAGCGGTGGATAAGCAGGTTCGCCGTCTGGACGAGCTGTGCCTGGATGCCGCGGGCGTCAACTTTGGCGGTCTGGCCTCACGCCTGCGGGAAAAAGGACCGCACTGGAGCGCCGAGATTTTTAATAAGCTTCCCGGCTTTATCGCCCGCCTGGAAAGGCTGAAAACCGATATCAACACTCTGCGCGATGCCCCTATTTTCCTCGATATTGACGATGAGGTGGTGAGCGTCAAATCGCTGTACGGCGATTACGACACGCCGCAGGATTTCCTCGAAGCGTTTGATGAGCTGGTGCAACGCTCCCCGAACACCCAGCCCGCGCTGCAGGCGGTGATTAATCGCCCGCGCGACCTCACCCGTAAAGGGCTGGTGGAATTGCAGGAGTGGTTTGACCGCCAGCATTTTGAAGAGTCATCCCTGCGCAGCGCGTGGAAAGCGACGCGCAATCAGGATATCGCCGCCCGGCTGATCGGCCACATCCGCCGTGCGGCGGTGGGCGATGCGCTCAAACCGTTCGACGAGCGTGTCGATCACGCGCTGACGCGTATCAAGGCCGAGAACGACTGGAGCGATGAACAGCTAAGCTGGCTCGACCGTTTAGCGCAGGCGCTAAAAGAGAAGGTGGTGCTCGACGACGATGTTTTCAAAACCGGCAATTTCCACCGCCGCGGCGGTAAGCCAATGTTACAGCGTGCCTTTGACGACGACCTCGACAGCGTGCTGGATAAGTTCAGCGATTACATCTGGGATGAGCTCGCCTGACGCGTTATCATCCCCGGCAATTTCTTCTTCTGCGGCCCCGATAAGGGCCGCTGTTTTACATGGGATCTTCAATGAACAATAACGATCTGGTCGCCAAACTGTGGAAACTGTGCGACAACCTGCGCGACGGCGGCGTCTCCTATCAAAACTACGTTAACGAACTTGCCTCGCTGCTGTTTTTGAAAATGTGCAAAGAGACCGGCCAGGAAGCGGATTACCTGCCGGAAGGCTACCGCTGGGATGACCTGAAATCCCGCATTGGCCAGGATCAGATGCAGTTCTACCGTAACCTGCTGGTTCAGTTAGGCTCTGATGAGAAAAAGCTGGTGCAGGCGGTCTTCCATAATGTCAGCACCACCATTGAGCACCCCAAACAGTTAACTGAACTGGTTAGCTATATGGATTCGCTGGACTGGTATAACGGTAGTCATGGTAAGTCTCGCGATGACTTCGGTGATATGTATGAAGGGCTGCTGCAAAAGAACGCTAATGAAACCAAATCTGGGGCAGGCCAGTACTTTACCCCGCGTCCGCTGATCAAAACCATTATCCATCTGCTGAAGCCGCAGCCGCGCGAAGTGGTGCAAGACCCGGCTGCGGGTACGGCGGGTTTTTTGATTGAAGCCGACCGCTACGTGAAGTCACAAACCAACGATCTGGATGATCTTGATGGCGACACCCAGGATTTCCAGATCCACCGCGCGTTTATCGGCCTCGAACTGGTGCCCGGCACCCGCCGTCTGGCGCTGATGAACTGCCTGCTGCACGATATTGAAGGCAACCTCGACCACGGCGGCGCTATCCGTCTGGGCAACACGCTGGGCAGCGACGGTGAAAACCTGCCGAAGGCGCATATTGTTGCCACCAACCCACCGTTTGGCAGCGCCGCGGGCACCAACATTACCCGCACCTTCGTGCACCCGACCAGCAACAAACAGCTGTGCTTTATGCAGCATATCATTGAAACCCTGCACCCCGGGGGGCGCGCGGCGGTGGTGGTGCCGGATAACGTGCTGTTTGAAGGCGGTAAGGGCACCGATATTCGTCGCGACCTGATGGACAAATGCCATCTGCACACCATCCTGCGTCTGCCGACCGGCATCTTTTACGCCCAGGGCGTAAAAACCAACGTGCTGTTCTTTACCAAAGGCACGGTAGCCAATCCGAATCAGGATAAACACTGCACCGACGACGTGTGGGTGTACGACCTGCGTACCAATATGCCGAGCTTCGGCAAGCGCACGCCGTTTACCGAACAGCATCTGCTGCCGTTTGAAAATGTCTACGGTGATGATCCGCACGGCTTAAGCCCGCGTACCGAAGGCGAGTGGAGCTTTAACGCCGAAGAGAGCGAGGTTGCGGACAGCGAAGAGAACAAGAACACCGACCAGCACCTTGCCACCAGCCGCTGGCGCAAGTTCAGCCGTGAGTGGATCCGCACGGCAAAATCCGATTCGCTGGATATCTCCTGGCTGAAGGATAAAGACAGCATTGACGCCGACAGCCTGCCGGAGCCGGATGTGCTGGCCGCAGAAGCGATGGGTGAGCTGGTGCAGGCGCTGGGCGAGCTGGATGCGCTGATGCGCGAGCTGGGGGCGAGCGATGAGGCGGATGCGCAGCGTCAGTTGCTGGAAGAAGCGTTTGGTGAGGTGAAGGCATGAATGGGGGGAAATTGCCGGAGGGGTGGGTAGAAACCCCGCTAGAAAATATTGTTGAAATACTGGATTCGATGCGTATTCCGGTTAACAACAAAGAAAGACAAAAACGTATTGAGGGGAAAGATTTTAATAAACTATACCCTTATTATGGCGCTACAGGTGAAGTCGGTAAAATTGATGATTTTATTTTTGATGAAGAGCTCATTGCACTAGGTGAGGATGGTGTTCCATTTTTTGATGGACAAAAAAATAAAGCGTACATGCTTTATGGAAAAACATGGGTAAATAACCATGCTCATGTTTTGAAAGCTATTCAAGGATTAAGTCATAACAAATTTCTATGTTATTTTCTCAATCAATTTGACTATCACGATTACGTCAACGGAGGAACTCGTTTAAAACTTACGCAAGCAAATATGCGGAAGATCCCGGTTCGTTTTGCTCCTTTTTCCGAACAAAAAATCATCGCTGAAAAACTCGATACGCTGCTGGCGCAGGTAGATAGCACCAAAGCACGTCTTGAGCAAATCCCACAAATCCTGAAACGTTTTCGTCAGGTGGTGCTAGCTGCAATTGTTAATGGAAAATTATCAACGAATACTGAACAATGGAAAGTATATTCATTAAAAAATCTTTGTGTCAGTATTTCGGATGGTGACCATCAAGCTCCACCAAAATCTGAAACAGGAATCCCCTTTCTAGTCATCTCCGATGTTAATAAAGGGAAAATTGATCTTGAAAATGTATCCAGATGGGTTCCAGAGTCTTATTACCTGGCACTAAAAGAGATTAGAAAACCATCTCTAAATGATATTTTATACACTGTTACAGGTTCTTTTGGAATCCCAGTAGTTGTTAACACCACTAAACCATTTTGTTTCCAACGACATATTGCCATCATAAAGCCAAATAGCAATTTGATTAACTATAGATTTTTATTATTCTATTTAGAATCACCACAAATATTCAAACATGCAAGTGATGTTGCTACTGGGACTGCACAAAAAACAGTCTCATTATCAAGTCTCCGGAATTTTGAACTTTCAGTCCCTTCTTTAAAAGAACAAGCCGTAATCGTCCATCGTGTCGAGCAGCTCTTCGCCTACGCCGACACCATCGAAAAACAGGTCAACAACGCTTTAACCCGCGTCAACAATCTCACCCAGTCGATCCTGGCGAAAGCGTTCCGCGGTGAACTTACCGCCCAGTGGCGTGCTGAAAACCCAAGTCTTATCAGCGGTGAAAACAGCGCCACCGCGCTGCTGGAAAGGATTAAAGCCGAACGCGCGGCCAGCAGCGGTAAAAAATCCTCGCGTAAAAAAGCGTAATGATGGTTATCAAACATCGCTGACTCGAGTCGTTTTAGCACTCCCAATAAGGAATTAGGAGTGCAAATCCATTAAGACGACATCACCTCTACCAGCACATCCGTTGCCCAGCTGTCCTCGCTATTAAGGACTTTGCCCTCCTGGCAGGCTTGCGCCATTTTTACTAGCTGATAAGTCACATCGTCAGTAAAGTCAAAGTTACGCCATGCATTTGGGAAGTCGATACGCCAGTATCCCATTCCCTGGTCGAATCGAATCTTCAACGTCTGACCATCTTCAAAGGTCACCGTCAGCTTACGATGATGTGGAATATCACGTGGCGAATCGAACACCGTCAGTTCTACCGCTCTGCCCATTGCCGCAGTAAACCACTGGTCGGCGAAATCCTGAAAATCCGCATCGCTCATCCAGTCATGGAACGGCCGGTTGCCGGGACGATCCTTGGGCTTAAACAGAGTATCAAGCTCAAGCTCCGCGTCATCGGTCAGCTTTGTTTTTAGCGGTTTCAGTATCGCCCCCAGCAGTGCCAGCGCAACCGGGTTTTGCAGATAGCGATCGGTATAGTGAACGCTGGTGATTCGCTGGTTTTTCATCAGCGATTGTGCTTCTTCATGGCTGTTAAACAGCGTGTCCCAGAAGCGTTGTCCGAACTGCGAAAGTGCACCATTTAACTGTTTATGAATCTCTATGTCTTTGACACGCTCAACAGAGTTCGCTGCTTTCCCCGGCAAAACAAACTCGTTCAGTTTTACCGTGTTATAGCCGAGGCTGCGAACGACCAGTTCGTCATTCAGGTGCCAGCCTGGCCCTGGGATAGTTGCCTGCTGGCTGCGTGAAGCCAGCGTCATTACGCGATCGGCAAAGGCGACTTGCGCAACAATCGGCAATTCCAGAGCCTGTTCGCTATGACACAAACGCACGCCCAAAGCAGTAAACTGCGAAAGCTCATGCAACAGCTCCGGATCATCGACGCCAGCAGGAATGACAAGGTCGACCGCAACATTGTCTTTAATCCGGTAGTTCTGAATAGCCGCCCGGAATTGACGGGCATAAAGATCCCACTCATTGAGTGGCCCATTCATCCACAGTGTGAGTTTTTCAGCACCCTCGTTAATCGCCCGACGAAGGGTATCGCCAATGGCTCCCGGGCAATATCGGGCATCCGGTAGCGAGAATGTTTCATCATCCGGCAAACCGATGTAGTACGAGAAGTCATCACCAAGCCATGCCTGTGCTGCTTTACGATCCAGCAAATCGTGATCGTGGCGAGTCTGGGAGTCGAGGAGGCATTCACTGCATGCCGTATCGCAGTGGTGGCAACCCAACTGCTTCACCATTCCCAACAGAATGGCCTCAATGTGCATTGGCGCACTGGATGCAAAACCTGCACCACCGCTAATCACATCGTAGAGTTGAACGGCTAATACTGATTGTCCATCTTCCAGTCTGACCGGACGCACGGCGTAGCCTAGTTCTGCCGCGGAGATACCCAAAACCCCGGCCAGCGCCTGACGTAGTGCTACCGCCAGAGTCATGGCAACAATCCGCCCTTCTTCCGTGCTATCCGGGAGATATTCACCGTTTTGCGGCTTGCGTAGAACCATTTCAAAGACATCCGTTCGTGCCAATGCCCCCAGCGTGACGTTCTTCATGAGCGCCGTCGAGCCGGGGCAAATTAGACGTTGATTCTGGCTGTCGCGATCTGCTTTTCCCGGACGCGGCGGGTAGTGGGCTTCCATACTTTTCGGCGCATCGTTTGCGTTCAACATCGACTCTGCGCGACCGCAGCTCAGACAAAGTGCGTAACCATGCCCACCTTCTCCAAGGCTTTGCTGGAAAACATGCCCATCAGCGCCAGATGCCATATACCCCATTATCGGGTTAGGTAGCGATACGGGTTCTGCTTTAACAAATACCCAGGCAGGGACAACCGGGATAAATTTCATGGTTTCAATATTGTTCGTCACCGGCGCATGCGCATCAGTTACAAACCCGGCTGGCTGCAGCACCTGGCGACGATTATCCATGATGATTTTTTCACCACAGGCGCTGTTGGTGCAAAATAGCGTCCCGGAACTGCTCAACCCCTCTTCATAGCCTATGGTCCCGCATTTGTGGCAGCGCCAGGCGCAATCCAGACGCTGGGCTTCATTGGTATCGGCATTAATATTGTGCCAGTGCAGTGAGACGCCAGCAGAGCGGAAGACCCGGCCATCCAGTATGATCTCTGCACCTGGTGCATATTCACGGATGGCAACCCCCAGGTTACGCGAGGGAAGTCCCTTATAACGTGACACATTATCTTCGCGATCTTTTTTATCCCGGCTTTTCTGTGATTTTTCACGGATATAGTCTTCCATAGTGAAGTTATCAAACGTCACCACATCTGTCGGGAAGCCGTATCCCGGCAGGAAAGTCCTGGCCGCCAGGTCACGCAGCAAATACTCGCCACAGTGTCGTTTTTTCTCCAGTTCTATGCGCTTGCGATAAGGCGTTTGCGGCTGTGATTCGCGCTCTTGAGCCACAAGATCGCGGTAGACGGAAAGCCATCGCTGTTGCAGGAACGTAATCGCATGGATTGTTTTATCCCGCAACAGGTCGGGTCTGGCTCCATGCAGCGCCGTACCTTTCACCAGTCGTTCCAGCGCCGTGTCAATATCAAGAACCGGACGCTCGAGCCAGACTTTAAAGCGTTCACATTTTGATTGCCCGTCGTCTTCACCGAAAAACCAGAGGCTATCAAGACTGGTTTTTTCTTTATCCGTTTCGCCAATGACGTGACATAAAAAGTCGGACAGTAATAACGCATTGACGTGGCGTTGCACCAACCGGGCGGAATTCATTGCCACCATCGGCGCGGGGATCATGGTCTCAAACGGCCAGAGTGGGTTGGCAAAAACCTGCTGATCGTGCGGGTTCCCTTTACATAGTGTGTAAGAGATCGCACGCGATTCCTGACTACGTCCGGCTCGCCCTGCACGCTGTAAATAGTTAGCCGGATGCGGCGGTACGTTGTTCATCACCACGGCGGTAATGCCACCGATATCAACCCCCATTTCCATGGTGGTGGAACAGTTGAGAACATTAAGCTGTCCGTTTTTGAACATCTTTTCGTAGCTTTGTAGACGTTCTGACGATTGTTGAGCAGAGTGCTCGGCAGTGCGGTAGTAAAATCCGCCTTCCACGACACGATCGTTAATATCCGTCCAGACGTTTTCCGAACGTAATTGTGCGATTAGTGGCTCTTTACTAACCCAGTCACGTACCTTCGCCAGACCCGGAGCGTAGTCTTCTTGCGAACGATCCAGCTTCCAGATTTCCGGCATGGTGACCTTTTGCGCGACAAAAGCGTCATATTGTGTCTTGGTAAGGTGTTCAAACGAAATGTGGGTGGGCAGATAAGGGGTTAAGCCTTTAAAGGCCGTATCCAGAATCTTATTGGTTACCGGACAAATCCAGGCATCTGTGATTAAAGAAAAAGTCATGTGCTCTTTTGGCAGATAGAAACGGTTACCATCAGGTTTCAGCACTGCAAGTGGGCCGGTAAGTTGGGTCCACGCTTCTTTCAGCCACGTATTGATAATATCCATCGTCGCCGTATTTACGGTTTTGAATCCTGCGCCAAGCATTAATAACTTCACTAAACGATGGGATATATTGCCATTACGAATTTGTGGCCAGCGTCTGTTCTGATTATCTTCGGGATCTTTTGTGTCCGGGTTACGGACGAATTTCGATGAAAAACGGCTACCAATCCAGTTTTTCAACTCATCGTCCAGTTGTGTGAAGTTGCTTTCACGTACGTACAGATCCAGCGTAACCTTAAGAAAATCCTTCCAGTCATCCAGCGTCAGCCCTTTCTCTTGCCAATGCACCGGCATCTTATGGATCTTCTCCAGCCCCTGATAACCAACCTGAACTAATCCCTGCGTTTCCAGGCTGTTAGTTCGTTTGGGCCGGCGCATAAACTCCCGGAATAACAACATCTCAGAAAGCTTTAGCGGCCCGCCATTCTCATTGAAAATTTCAGGCTTCAGATAGTGGTTATATTGCAGAATAGGGCCGCGAATATCGGCTTTCTCTTTAAGTTCATTAACCATTTCAATCCAGGTCCGCGAAAACAGAATGGTCGCAGCTTTGCCACCGGTCGCGGCCTGAATAGCCTGTTCAAGCTGTTCGGCTTGCGCTTCAGCCAGTTTTGCTTGTTCCGGCATTCCCCAGCTTCTATACTCTTTCGCCTCATTGTGGGCCTGTTTTGCCCTCGTCGCTAACTTTTCCAGATCGGCATTGGCATTCGGTGTTGCAGAAGTCTGTGTTCGTTGATGCCAGCTCAGGATTTCCACCACACTGCCGCGTAAGCGGCTGCGCTCAGCTTCTTGCTGCATGCGCACTGCCATGCGGGCCGTTCCTTGCCGGCTGTCGGTAAAGGTAATAAGTCGACGGCCTCGACCTGGTAACGAATCAGGTCCGACGCCCTCTTTTCCTTCTTCACTAATAAAATCCTGACAATATTCCAGAACGGTTGGCACAATATTGGTGACGTAAAATGGCCCACCTAATAAGGCACGGCGGAACGGTTGTTTTCCGCTCGTGCCTCTGTAGCCACAGCTACTGGCACTACATACTTGTTCAATGTCGTTAATAACTAGCGGGATGCTGTCATTGTTAATAACACCAATACGACGCGTCTGACGGTCCAGACGCTGTTGGGTATAACCCGCCGCGCTGGTCTTCTCTGCGGCGATAATGAGTGCGGGCTGAAAACGACTCTCTTTATCAACTTTTTCTTCTGCGGCATCATGTTCAATATGCACATCATCTTGCAAAGAGAACTCATCACCGCCTTTATTTTCCCATTGGACAAGTTTTCCCTTTTTGTCCCGCGCCAGAAGATGTGGCTCATTACATTCATTACAGAATGCCAGCTCGTAAACCGGGCTTCCACAATCGCAATTTTGGCGTTTGTTCACATACACATAGCCAAAAGGCCAACCCTTTTCCAGCGGGGTACCGTGCTTTAATCTGCATTCTTTATCAACACAGGCCCACACCCCCTGGGTATTGCGTTGGAATATGTGCGCCCTGACCTTAAGAAATGCGGGATCCTTAGTATTGGGTTGTGTGCCAGAGCAGACGTCAATCCAGCGCAACACATCCTGCTGGCTATAATGCTGTTTTGTTAGCGAGTTCAACCGCTGCGTCATATCATCCAACTTCATTGGATTCGGTTGAGTAACTAGCATGTCGCGCAAGTAATACGCTTCAGGTGAATGCGTAAGTGCATCAAAGCGCTCTGGGCTTACGCCCTTCATGTCTGTATCAGGGATTTGCTCAATTTCTTCTAACGGAATAAAAACGTGTTTGCATGGTTCCAGTTCCGGAATAACCCGGCTTCCGTCCAGTACGTCAATGCGCTCTTGCGGTATACCGGATAATTCAGAGAGGAATTTTTTTAATTGCTTTTCGGCATCGCTTCCGGCAATGGTTGCAGAGGTTGCTACAAAGCGAACATCATCTGGAGTCACACCAAAGGCCGTCATCACGCGGCGTAACTGCAGCGCCAGTTCAGCGGCCTGCGAGCCGACATAGGTATGCGCTTCATCCAATACGATCCAGCGTAATGATTTTTGTGATTTAGATTGCTGGATAATTGGAGCGTCGATCTGGCGGACCATCATATATTCCAGCATTGTGCCGTTGGTCACCAGAATTGGAGCGGGTTCTTCACGCATTTTTTCGCGCGAGAGTACTTCATTCGGTCTTTTTACCTGTTCGCTTTTCACTGCGGCGTGTAGATTTTCGGTATTTCCGTTGTAGAGGCAGTATCGGATTCCGGAACCAAAACCACGTGTCCAGGCGTCCAGGCGCTCACGTTGCGAATTAATTAAGGCGTTAAGTGGATAGAGGAAAAGGGCCCTGACGCCGATAAGTGGGTTGTTGCCATTTTCATGTAATTCCCGGTAGAGGTCTTCCAGCACCGGCACCATAAAACATTCGGTTTTGCCTGAACCCGTACCGCTGGTCACTACCACAGAATGTTTTTTTTCCAGCAGAGCCTTCCAACTGGCTAGCTGGTGAGTAAAGGGTTTCCAGTCAGCACCAAAACGATAGCGTCCATTGTTCTGATCATCCAGCGAATCAACCACAGCTTTACTGAGCAATGCCTTGCCTTCCGTCAGGCTACGCATCGTTTTGTTTGACGCTTTCCAGCCAAACATTTGTTGGAAAACGGGAGAAGCAAGGAATGAGCCTGATTTCCCACAATCGGCGCCCATTTGTTGCGCGAGGTGCTCACGCAACTGCGGGTTTGTGACCCCCATGATACTCAGTGTTGCTTCAGTTGAACGAGACAACGATTGTTCAATAAGTGACGAAAAATAGCGTGTAGTCATTCTTATCCCTTTTTATTTTTGAGCAAAATAACGCAACAGGCTGCACTGGAAGATGGCCTTAAACCAGCGGGAATCGAAGTCCCTGACCTGTCTCAGGAAAAATACGGCACCCGGTTTACGGTCAAATACGGCTTCAAAAGAGGTATTGCCGCTTGCTACAGCTGCGGCGAAGACGGGTAACCAGGCAACGGAATAGCGGTATTCTGCGTCAGGATTAATGCTGATCACTGGATTTTTTTGTGATGTCATCCAGCTATGCAGCCGCTTGCTGCCGTACTCTGGCCAGCGAGCTTCACTATGCTCACGTAAAAGCTCCTGATACCACTCGCGAATGAAGAACTCTGGAATGGGCGGAGGGAATTGTCCATAACTTAACCATTTCTCAATTTCGTCGGCATATGTCGGAAAAACGAGCCCCAATCGCTGATACAAGCTCTTCACCAGTAAATTCTGGGTTTCTTCCGGTGCACCCTTTTGGCTCAGGAACAATTTAAATCGATCGGCTGCAGTTTTGATTTCGAAGATGGGGAAGAACTCCCATAAAATAGGGAACTCATTTTCAATGCGGCTCAGATACTCAGCTGACATCTCAAATTTAAATAGCGACATCGCCAGTGCTCGTGGATGCTGTACTAGCGCACGCCAAACTTCAAAGGTTGCCAGCGGCAGATAACCAAATTGGTCGTACAGGCAACGCATAAATTGCCAGCCGGAATGAGCGGGATCGTTAGCCATCTGTTCAAGTACCAGTGTAATGGTATTAACTTCAGACTGGGGATTAAAAAGCTGGGTCGCTTTCTGCAATGAACGAATACTACTTTCATCCACAGGTAACGACGGTTCCCCACGAATGAAGCAGGGGCGAAACGCCATTTCCTCACCCTGTTTGGGGACGACTAACCACGGCCCATTTTTGTTAATAACCGAACTCAGTTCATATTCACCTGTCGGTACACCTTCGCTCATTCTTGATGATAATGGGGTGATTTTTCTCTCCGGCTCACTCAATAACATGATGACAGGTGAAGACATTTGCTCGGTACGATAATGGGTTGACTGGCTGACGAGAAGTTCTCTTTCATAATCATAGCGTAAACTGTATTTATAGCGGCGAATCTGCCAGCTCATTACAGCACCTGCGCCTTTGATTTGCATCTCAACAACCTGGTCAATTCCTGTCTCAAGAGACAGTAAGTTTTCAATATGCTCTCTCAGGCTGTATAAATTGAGTTCGACGGGGTGTTCCCCCGCGGTATAACACCATTCATGCCATGCCTGTAACCCACTTTTGGAACGTAAATGTAATTCCAGTGAAAAACGTGTCGGATCGCCATTTTTACCAAATAAAAAGGCTCTCGAACCCAGCAAATCATGCAGAGTAATATTTTTATCCAGAGTGCATCCATTTGCATCAAGGGCCAGGCAACCTTTTGCAGGGAAAGGTAGAGTCATCTCTACTGGGGCTGCACCCAAATTTGGGTAAATCTGCAAAGAGACAAACGCAGGAGGTATTCCTTCTGCTTTAAGTAATATTTCTGTTTGTCCTGCTGAGCGTTTGCGAGCAACCTCTAATGTTTTATCTTTTAAGACAGACATGCAGGGATGTTGCGTTGAGATAACAATGGAACCTTCATTGGCTAGCTCACCACCCTTTATTTCAATGTTAAAATCTGCCGGCAAGATCCCAATTTTTCGACGCAGTAGAGTTTCATTGTGAGTATTTCTGACAGAAACATATTGCGTACCCATCATCTCTTGTACCTGACATTCATCTAACGATATGCCACTCAGGTAACGTTTGAATTGTATATCTTCAGCATTCAGGTTTTTCGCCGTAACTTTAGGTACACCAAGGAATGTTTCATCAGGATGGCAATTCCAGGTAACATGTTTTCCATCAAAATCAAATCCGCTCTGATTAGATTGTTCCCTCCCGGTGCGGATCCTGTATGTTTCATCTCCGGAAATGGTTATATCTTGGCGTCCTTTTACGGACAGTGTTCTGAGTCCTAATAACGACGCTGTACCTGGAGAGCCTTCACACCCTGAAATAGTGGTTTTTTCTTGAGGTAAGGCAATAAGAACATTGCTATTACGTACAGTACAAGAAGCTTGCCCTTGCAATAACCAGCGTTCCTCATCATCAACAAAAGTAAGTGGTATCTCGCCAACGGCGATTTCACTATCTTCAAGTTTTATGGTGCCAACAATCATTCCTCCAGTTCGTGCAACAATCGTTAAGCTCGCAGCTGGCTGGCGTCTGACAAATCTCGACTCACTTTTACGCAGGCGAACTTTGGCATGGGCGTTCTCCAGGGATGCATAGGCGGGGCCGAGACAGGTGACTTCTTCACCATCTTCATAAATGGCAAGTTCAAATCGCGTCGTTGAGGGAGTGCTGATGATTGGGAAGGTGAGTTCATCAGGCAGCGAAATTATCGCCTGGATTTGATTGGGATGGTTTTCCGACCAATAGAATTGACAACCGGAACCCTTATTTTTTTGTAAGTGGGATTTAGCCTCTACGGAGGCAGTACATAGCAACCCATTAAGAAAGCGAGTACCTGTTTCATCATCCAAAGGCATAGGGAACTCATCACGCCATTTTGGATGCACTTTATCAAGCTGCTTCACGGGTTCGGTATGATTGCTCAGGTTGTACATTAGAACCAGCGAGCTGAGTTTTTCCGCTATATGGCTGATGAGTTCTACAGAAGTGTCTTCGCTAAAAACAGTTGGCAGGGCTGATTTTTCTATGACAGTTCTTACTAGAGAAAGTATGGAAAATCCTGCCAGTTGTGCCTGCCCATATTGATTGAGAATCCGGGAGAATACATTCTGAAAATGGCTATCCGATTCTTTCAGTAAGCGGAATGGTAATCCCCCCTCACTGAACAATGTTCCGAGAAAATTACGTCGTTCCGATTCGTAAAATCGGATTGGGCGGTTCCAGTAACCTTCCATCCCTTTAGGGATAATAATCCTTAATTCAGTCGACGTTAATGATACTCCCAATGCTCTATATATAGGGTCCCACATCCAACCACAATGGCGCTCATAATCTCTGCGATACCATTCAGAGCAAAAAAGGACAAAACAGGCAGCGTAACCTTTATCATCGATATTACTCTGTACTTGACCAACTGCACGAAGTAGTTGTGTTAGATTATTGTATTCATCATTGGTCGCATGATATTCATATAGGGGACGGCTATCAGGTTGTCTCAATCCTCTACGATTAAGAAAGTTACTTAGCCAGGAAGTACATTTTACCCAAGAAATGCATTCTGATTGACTCAAGGCAAACTCCTTACAGACAAGCGAAAAACATCGTGATTTTAATTAAATAAACAGATCAGCTTACGCCTTCGTTTGTGCAACTTCAACTACTATTTTTTGTGGGTGAGTTTTACAAGTTTTTTTAAATTAAATGATAAGAAAAATTGATTGATTTCGTCCTATTTACTGAGCTTTTTATAATTTAAAATAAAAGCAAGTTATACATTAGTGTCGCTATGCACAAGGACTAATAATTTATCTTTTATGATATAGAGCAATCAGGAGAACTATACTGCCAAGAGTAATAAAAATTGTATAATCAGTCAAAAATACATGGGGTGAGTTTGCTGTTTATGCATCGTGTGTATATGTGCTTTAGTGGTTTTTCCATATTATTATCAATGAGTTAAATGGATATTTTGTTCGTAAGCGCGCAGCGGAAGGAGTTACTGAACTAATCGCCCGAGGCTATCGTATAGAATATATCTATATTCTACTTGAATTGAACCACCCCTGTAGCCGATCCTGCCCTATAATTGAAGCTGTAATTTTAACTGACTATATCATCGCAAAACACAATCCGGGGATGCAGTGACGTCGTTGTAGAGGATTTTGACGCCTACGGCGAACAAGCTTATGATCCAGCTTAATTTCTTTTCCTCATGAAGGGACTGGTATGGGCAACAGAATGTGGATGATTCGTGGCGATGGCGGCAAGCTCTATGACGATTTTCGCGATAAGCAAATTGTAGGCATCGGTTGGTCTCAGCTGGCTCCATTAGTCAAACCCGGCCTGTCCCGAGCCCAGTTACTGGCCTTATACCAGGAGGCAGATCCCTTAACAAAGCTGGGAACAGCCCGTTCTGGTGCATCGCAGGTCTGGCGTTTTGTGAATGAGATCCAAAAGGGTGATTGGGTTATTACCTATTCGCCAGCCAATCGTACTTATCTGCTAGGTAAGGTTACATCTGATTTCCAGTACCACCCTGAATGGGTAGAAGAGGGGATGGGAATCGCTCGACAGGTTAAATGGAATACTGAAGAAATCGATCGCGATCGATTGTCTGTTGCTACCAAAAACACATTGGGCTCCACGCTAACGGTTTTCCAGCTTCCAGAATATGCTCTAGAAGAGCTTTTGCAGGATAAGAAACCCACTGCAGATGTAATTACTCAGAATCCAATTGCTATGGATGAAGATGAAGTCGTTTCTGATCCGCTCCGCGATATGGAAATGCTGGCGTTTGAGGGTATCAAAGATCGTATCAACTCTCTTGACTGGGACGAGATGCAAAATCTGGTTGCCGGAGTTTTACGCAGTATGGGCTATAAAACGCAGGTCTCACCTGCGGGAGCCGATCGGGGTAAAGACATTATTGCTTCACCTGATGGGTTCGGTTTTGAAAATCCGCGTATCATCGTTGAAGTAAAGCACCGCAGGGAACAGATGGGAAGCCAACAGATCCGTAGCTTTATTGGCGGTCGCCATAAAGACGATCGCGGGCTTTATGTCAGTACCGGTGGTTTTACAAAAGATGCTCGCTATGAGGCTGATCGTTCGACGATACCTCTGACGCTCTGGACACTTGATGATCTTGTCCGAGCGCTTATTGAGAACTACGAGCAAGTTGATATCGAGACCAAACTCTTGGTGCCTCTGAAGAAAACTTTCCTACCTGCCTGAATCTTGCTTTGATAGCCATATCGGTGTTCTACTGGTATGGCTTTATACCCACTCGTAGTGTCTATTTTTTGTACGGATTTTAACTTGTGGGTACAAGTGTGGGTATAAATAATTATTCCTGCTTATATACTACATTGATATCAGTCTATTGGGTGTGAAATTCGAGTCCGGCCTTCGCACCATCGGAACATCAATAGACGTCGACGGACGTCTTTTTTGTGCCTGAAATCCGCGCTACGCAAGGCTTTTCGCGATTCTCCTTTCAACAGAAGTCAATCTGAGTCAACCTGTAAGCATCCCGGTAAACCGGACCATTCACATTTAGAGATCTTCCGGCATACTGAATATATCCTTGGAGGAGATCGCCATACGCAAAGCCCGATTCACCGAACACCAGATCATCGCCGTTCTGAAGTCCGTCGAAGCCGGACGCACCGTCAAAGATGTGTGCCGCGAAGCCGGGATTTCTGAGGCCTCGTACTACAACTGGAAAGCGAAGTTCGGCGGTATGGAAGCCTCTGATATCAAAAAGATGAAGGACCTCGAAGATGAAAACCGCCGGTTGAAACAGATGTTTGCGGACCTGAGCCTCGAGTGCCGCGCATTGAAAGACGTTATTGAAAAAAAGCTTTAAAATCAGCGATAAAGCGTGAGTTGGTCAGCTATCTGACCGCGCAGTTTGCCATGAGCTTACGTCAGGCATGCAGGATATTGTCGCTGAGCAGGACGGTATTTCGTTATCAGCCGGATACGCAACGTGATGAGCCAGTCATTATGGCGCTGACCGTGGCGGCTGAACGCTATCCGCGATACGGATATAAAAGGTTTTTTCAGGTCCTTCGCAGGCAGGGCAACGCCTGGAACCATAAGCGCGTTCACCGGATTTACTTCCTGCTGAAACTGAATTTTCGCCGTAAGGGAAAACAGCACCTGCCGGTGCGCAATCCGGCTCCGCTGGCAACGCCAGAGGCGATGAACCAGAGCTGGTCCATCGATTTTATGCACGATGCGCTGGTGTGCGGCAGACGTTTCAGAACCTTCAACGTGGTGGATGGTTATAACCGGGAAGCGCTGGCGATCGAAATTGACCTGAATATCCCGGCGCAGCGGGTTGTCAGAGTGCTGGGCAGGATCGTGGCAAACCGCGGATATCCGCTGAAGATGCGGATGGATAACGGTCCGGAGCTGGTCTTGCTGACGCTGGCACAATGGGCAGAAGAGCATGGTGTGATGCTGGAATTTCTCAGGCCCGGCAAGCCAACACAGAATGCCTTTATCGAATGATTCAACCGGACGTACCGGACAGAAATACTGGATTTTTATCTGTTCAGAACCCTGAACGAAGCACGTGAAATTACAGAGCGCTGGCTGGCTGAATATAACAGCGAGCGCCCCCATGAATCCCTGAAAAGCCTGACGCCGGAAGAATACCGGCTGATGGCTGAAACCCCGGAAATCTCAAAAAGTGCGTGGAACTAAAACGGGTGCGCTTACATTCCGACTCTCGGCATTTTATCTTTTATATTGCCCATTTATAGGTGTGAATACATTTCTGTTTGAGAATATTTTATATTATATATAGCTATTGTGGATATGTTCCTTTACTTTATTGCTTTTTGGAGAATGATACCGTGCCCTGTGGAATGTAAATTACTAAGTAAGATATCACAGACTCAATATAATGATTTATCTGAATGGTTTATTGATAACAGGGCGCTAAAAATATGCTTTTGAACGCCCGTTTCTAATAAGGTTCATGGTTTATCTGATTGGGGAGTGTTTTGCACAGCCTAATGCTGCAGCCTCTGCCAGCCAATTCAACCCTTCATCGTTTATGCGCTTCATGATTTCTTCTAATTTTGCACTATCAGGATTTTCGAATGCTTGTAGCATCATGGAGTAAAGCTGTGCAGAGCATAGAAGGCACATCCTACTTAACTCTGATGCAAGATTAATAATGTTAAAGGATTCATCTTCGGTACGAAATTGTTCTCCATGTACCAAAGTCGAACGAGTTTTGTATAGTTCCAGAGCTTGAGAATAAACACGATCCCCTTCATCACAACTGAATGCTTTCAACACATCCCTAACCCGACCGCCAAACAATTTTGTCCGCCCTGCTTCGAATTTACCGAAGAACAACCGCTCAATTGCAGAAACGTATTTCACTATACTCGAATGTATATTTGGATCTGTAACCGCGTCCCCAAACCAATTGATAGCGTCAATAAGGCGCTGGTGAAGGTGAGTAGTTTCTACTGGATTGACTATGGGTATCAAAGCAGAACCGAGGATGTCTAATTCTAAATTTGCCCTTATCAATGCTTCATGCCAGTTTATTACACCAACCGGTTCTAAAGAATCAGCGCAGAGACTTGCGTGAATCACACCATGTACATCAGCGTGCAAATGTGCCGAGCGCAGAGCTCCGCTGCGTGACCATGCTAGCCTAATTTCCCTTGTCGGTTTAGCTCCCAAGAGGATACGGATGATGTGAAGCGCCATCTCTGTAGCTTGGATCGCTCGTTCTTTAGAGATTGCTTCATCACACTCACTCACTTTCACACAAGCAATCCATGGATAGTCTTTGTAGGCTTTGACTGCTCGGGACTGTAATTTACGCACTAGTTGTCTTGATTCATCTTTAGTGTGCGTGCGTTCTTGTGGGAAACCTTGAGCAATCGCTTCCTTTACGCACTGAATATGCGCCTTCGTGTTAACATGAATACTATGTTTTAGTACTGATTTTTTTTCATCGAAGAACTTGGAGCGACGGACGAATGTGACAGGACCAACGCTGAATTCAGTAGGTGTATCCCCAGGGAAAAGCACACACGGTAGGTAATGTTCGATAACTACAAGCTTTTCTCTCAAAATCGTTAAAGCGTCTTTAAGAAGCAGCATTGCGGTTTCCTGATCAACTCCACGTGCCTCCTGTAATACTCTTTTAACAAAAGCATTTATTACGGCTTCCTTTGCGAGTTTGCGGCCTACTCGTCGCCCAAGACCGTGATCCAATTCGATAGTGAGGTCTACAAGCTCATTCAGCTTGTTCCAGGCAAGAGAACCACAATGGATATGTCCATTTCCTTTCGGATGGGGAATATTACAAAAGGCATCTTTGGGATTCTTTCGTAAGTAAGCCATAAGCTCAACGGGTGTCATTTTTGCAAAGCGCGAGAGCTGTCGACAAATAAATTCAATGGCTTTCAGTGCTCGTTTAGCTATTTTTTCCTCAGGTAAGCTCATTTAATGAATATCCACTCCGCTGAAAATAATTTGAGTAACTTATTAGATAAAACGAACAGCCATTATATCTTGTTAGGAGTCAAATTGTATTGATTTTACTACAAAAACATATGCTTTTGACCAGCGTGTTAATTAGTCGATTTTTTCACAAAAAAACAATTATCAACGGCCAGTGCTTTGGTATTATCAGTCTTGAGTTTATGGCTGGGTGAATAAGTACTATCTAGGTTGCATTACAAATGCTTTTTGAATGCTCCCGTCGCTACTGAACCCGCGAGCCCACTCAGCATCACTCCAGGTATTACAATATATCTTGATTCCAGAAAAACTGGCACCGCCAGCCACGCCAGCCACGCCAGCCACGCCAGCCACGCCAGCCCCGTTGCCGCGAGGCTGGAGCCGATCATACGCCTTGCATGATGATAAACAAACCCGGACTCATGGCCTGCGCCGAATCGCCGTAAGTCGCGGCGTACCAGCCCGTCAATCAGCCCTATAACAATGGTCAGCACAAACTGTGGTAGCGCCTGCAATAAAATAGCCAGCGCAGCAGAAAGGTAAGGGTAACTTACTCGCAGACAGTAACGCACAGCGGATCACCGTAGTGATGGTTTCCGTCCAGAACAACCCGCTTTGCCCGTTGAGCGAATGAACCAGCGCCGCAATCCCTTGCTGCAACGTATCGCTGACAATCGCGAGGTCTTCTACTAACCACATCGGTGCGCCAGCAGAGCTTTTCCACCCCTGCCATGTCGCCTGCAATACCTGCTCACTGTGACTGGCGCAGGTGTTCCGCCAGAAAAACGCCTCGCCCAGCCACTCCAGCGTTATCGCCAGCATCCACGCGCCGAGGCAAAAACCGATCAGCACGCCGGGAAGTAATGCTATCCAGCCGAGCAGTCCGGGGCGACGCACGGGGCCTGGTGGCGCATGTTCGGGCATCAGTGCAGCGGCAGAGTAATGTAGCGGCAGAGGAACCGTGCCTCGTGTACCTCATCCAGTCGTATCTGAAAAATGTCGTGTTCGCCTTGCGGCGATGTAGCTTCGCGCCATGCCTGAAAGCCCTGCAAATTCATCCGGGCGATAATCTGGTCGGGCGTTTCTCCCTGCGTCAGCGCTTCCACCGCCTGTTGCAGGGGAAGAGGCAGTGTTTGTGCAGGCCACATCACTTCAACGCTCACGAGCTGGCGGTGTGTCCGGGGTATCATCGGTCTGTTTCTCCGTGGTTTCGCTGTCGTTCAGCCATAAAATAGGGTCATTTTTCGCCGTTACAACTGTCTCCGGGCGGTCCCACCATATAGGCGTGCTGTCGTACTGTTTTTCCATATAGCGGGCTATGTGTGTGATGCTTTCCGGCATCAGCGGATCGTGTGCTGCGTCCGGTAATGGGATGCGTAGCTTCCAGAGCTGACCACCTTCCAGCAGAGCGAACGCCTGCCCTTTGGGAAGCTGTACCAGTGAGGCGGGTTCCAGTAACGGCACCTGTATGCTGCTCATCCGATCCTGGGTGTTGCTGGAAAAACCGATGTTGCCCTGTGCGTCGGCGCTGTCGGCAACGCCGGAACTGATGCTGTTGCTGAGCACATCCACCTGCGGCAGTTGCTTCGTCAACAATTCGGCGGTGGCAGATTCCCGCACCCGCATCATGATCCGACTGTTGAAGTTGCCGACGACCTGGTCCGCTTTGGCGCGGTCGCCGATGCGGGCTTCGATATCGGAGAGCGTCTGGGTGTAGGCCGTAACCTCTACACCTGCGCCGCCGCCTTTATTTATTAGCGGAATAAATTCATCGCCCATCAGTTCACTGAACTCATCGCAGTGCAGGTTGATGGCCGGGTTCTCTTCCGTCTGCGGCAGGCCATCCATCACGCCGTGCTTGTAGATATGTCCGGCGACGCTGACCAGATCGGCGAACATTGAGTTGCCGACAGCGGCGGCAATTTCTGCGTCAGACAATGCATCCAGCCCGACATAAATAATCGCCCGCTGGCGAATGGCCTGCTGCCAGTTGAATACCGGGCGCGGGTCGTTAAGGTCGCCGTAGTCCGGGGCCAGCAGTTGGGAGATTTTTCTGGTGGTCAGTTTTTCCAGCAGTGGCAGCAGCGAGGCGACGATCTTATCGAAATAGGTTTTGTCATAGCGCACGGCAGTACGTAGACCGTCGAGGATCGTGTCGTGTAATCGGGTGGTTGAAAGGTACTGCTCCAGCGCGACGACGTAGCTGCCCCTTCCCTGAAGATTACGTGGCGTGTTTTTCTCAGTGATGCCACCGGCAATCCGTACCACGTTGTCCCATGCCTGGCGGTCGTGGCTGGGCAAAAAGACGCGGGCGTAGTCGATAAATAGTTCGTCGATGTTGATAACGTGGCGGGCGATACGGGCGTAGTCCGAGCGCTGGCCCAGTGCCCCCAGGGCGCGGGTGATGATGTTGACGAAGCGCCAGTCGAACCTCCTTTACTCAAACTTTAGGGCAGAATCGTCTACCGGAGTGGTGGGGGCAGTCCAGGGTGGCCAAATTCAGTGTGCCACTACATATTGTCTAAAATGAGGGAGGAAGGAAAAGGCTGGATCTCGCCAGCCTTTGACGGTCATTTCACTTTCTTGAAGATGAGCAGGATCAAAGGGACGCAGAGAGCGAAACCAATGATGGAGGCTAAAGCCGAATCAGAGTGATTTTGCGCTAGCTCCTTAACAAACCAGGTACATTGAGAAGGGGTAAATTCTCCGCCTTGACTCATTGTCTCTGTATAGTTAAGAGCGAAGACCAGATCGAAATAAAGCACGATAGCGTAATACGCTGCACAGATCAGCGCGATACTCACCCATCTGATCCAGAACTTCTTATTCATCATCGTAAGTGCTTCCCAATGAACCGCCTACTGTACCGCCTGAGTAGGGGGATGTTGAGCCAGCAACAGCAGCGGAATCGGCAGCAGATTGTTGGATTTTTGCACTCCCTCCCATTGATTGAGGGCTTTTGTTCTCGATGTTAGGGTACTGTTGTTTGAATGTATTAGTCATTTCGACAACGAGGATTGATGAGAAGTCTGCACTCTTTGATTCAAGATATCTTTGCAGTGAAACCGGAATAGTAAAATCTTCTTCTATGTCGATTGGTAGCTGTGTTGTCGTGGATGTGTAACCGTGTTCGAATACCTTTGAGCCAGCAAACTTGAGCCCCTCGACTGAGTGAGTGGTACAGTTGCTACCAGTGACATCATATTTATCAATGGTTCGGCCTCTTCGCTTTGTACCATCTTGCATGTTTGGCGTTTGAATTGGTGTTACACCGCCATTCCAAAGGTTTTCGAAGAATTTACGGATTATTTTAGGATCTGCATCATCAATGCGGAAAGCGCGAGCCCCCATTTCATAAAGTTCGTATCGGTAATACTTACGCGCATCTTCATCCTGGAAAAAGTCTAAAATCCCATCCCCAGTGAAGGTACTTTTATCAGTGCGTCCATAGCGTCCATAGGTGTAGAGGAAGATATTGTTATTCTCATGCACTGAAACGAAAACATGACCTGCACTTGTCGTTTCAGTCCATATATAAACGCCGTTCAGCAGCGGGTTATCTTCTGACTTGCAGGTGTCAGTCACATTATCAGCTTGGGGATCATAAATCGGGCGGGGGAGAACGGGAAATTCGACGACTTGAGATTGGGCTGTGTCGGCTTTCGCTGCCCCTGTAGAAAATTCATAAGTGTCATCGATGGAAGGAATAAAACGTGATTTGCAGGGACAGGAACTACGGCTGTGCAGTGTTCCGGCTACTCTTTTACCATGTATTTCGTCACTATCAAGGCCACCGCAGATACGATAATGCCCTGGATGTTTGCCGCAGGTTACTTTATGGCCTTCACATGCCATATCTTTATCGAAAAATTGATGGTTGGGGCATCCTTCAAGAATCCTGCCACCGCAAGCGGTCTTATCACCCCTAAATAAAAAATGACCAATAGCCATTCGTCCTTATCCTTATTTTTGCTTTTAAGTCCATGTGGGAAGTGTAAGTTTTTGGTGTTGGCGAGTAAATGAGCAAATGTAATAAAATCAAAGTGTGTTAATCAATGGGATCATGTCGTCAGCTATGGATAGTGTTTATCCGCACGGTCAGTTGCAGACGAGATTTCCACAATTGCCCGCATTCCAACAGAGCAAGAGCCTGTCTCTTGTGAAGCTGGATCAGGGCGGCGGTATCGCGGACCGGTAAATTACTTGTGGTTACCTGTTAGCCGGTGTTGCTGGTAAAGCTGGTGACGCTGGAACTTATCTAGCGAGTATGTTCTTTCACCTTTGGTGGTTGCTTAGAATATGGCACCGCTTGGCCTACAGTCTGGAGAACACTGGACGGAACAGGAGGTCGTAAGTTGTTCCAGAAACGGCTGTTGCGGGTTAAGTGTCGACTAACAGATAGCTGTCATAATGGTCGGCTTCCGGCGTGAGAACGGAAGCTACAACCAATTCTTTGAAAATAAATAAAAGCAGGGCTAACGCCAATCGTTTCATTCCATCCTTCCGCGAACTACGGCGGGGGTGTTGATCTCCTCCCTGAAAACAGTGCCGGGCTAAACTGAAGTCTCCGGTCTTTCTTCCATCTCACAGAGAGTCACATCGCCATGAAAAAGACCCGCTATACCGAAGAACAGATTGCGTTTGCTCTGAAACAGGCCGAAACCGGCACCCGCGACGGGGAAGTCTGCCGAAAGATGGGCATTTCTGAAGCCACTTTTTATAACTGGAAGAAGAAATTCGCCGGTCTGGGCGTGACCGAAATGCGGCGTCTGCGGCAACTGGAGGATGAAAATCTGCGGCTGAAGAAACTGGTGGCTGACCTGAGTCTGGACAAGGAGATGCTGCAGGAGGTGCTGAAACAAAAGTTCTGAGGCCGGCTCAGAAACGTCAGGCGGTGCATTTTCTGCGGGGGGCTTACCGAATCAGTGTCCGACGGGGATGCGGACTGCTGATGCAGAGCAGAACCGTTTACCACTGGCAGAGCCGGCGGGATGATCGGGCGATAACCCTGCGTATCCGGGAAATAGCGGAAACCCGGATCCGCTACGGTTGCCCGCGTATTCATATTCAGCTGCGGCGGGAAGGCTGGCCTGTTAACCACAAGAAAACACACCGGATTTACTGTCTGGAAGGCCTCAACCTGCGCAAAAAGCGCCCCCGCATGCATGTCATCGTCAGCAACGTCCGGTCCTGATCGGTATCGATCAGTGCTGGAGTATGGATTTCGTGTCGGATAATCTGTTTAACGGAACACGTTTCCGGGCGCTGACTGTAGTGGATAATTTTAGTCGGGAGTGTGTGGCGATCCATGCCGGAAAGTCGCTGAAAGGTGAGTATGTGGTCGGTGTGATGGAAAGGTTGCGGGTGCTGGGCAAGCGTCTGCCGGTACGTATTCAGACAGATAACGGCAGCGAGTTTATTTTGAAAAGTCTGGATAAATGGGCGTATGAGCACGGTGTCACAATGGACTTATCCCGCCCCGGAAAACCAACGGATAACCCGTTTATTGAATCATTTAACGGCAGTCTGCGGGATGAATGCCTGAACATTCACTGGTTTCTCTCGCTGGAAGATGCGCAGGACAAACTCGACAACTGGCGCAGGGAATATAATCATGAGAGAACGCATTCATCATTAAATGACATGACTCCGGCTGAATTCATCCGAAGTCTCCGGAAAGACGAAGATCTCTGATTTAGCACTGCACTGAATTTGGGCCAGGGTCAAATCTGGCCGGGAACTCAAAAATGCATGCAACTAAAACAGGGTTATTTACAGACAAATTTAAAATTAGCTGAAAGTTAATATTATTTTTGCGGAGCCCTTTCGGGCCCCGAATATTACTTTATTTTAACATTGATTTCATTTTCCGGGCAACCCGGCGAACCAGGCTGGTGCCTCGTTTTGCGCCTTGGACATGAATTGCTTCATACAGAGCATTAAAACGGTCATGGGCCCAGCCATCTCTTTGCTGAGAAATAAGACCATCAACCTTATTATTTAAAAGTTGTAACTCGTTACTGACAGAATGACCACCATTGATGCTCCGCAAGCGATTCACTTCACTCTCAAGTTCTTGAATCTTCTCGAGGTAGGAAGGTATCAACCCCATTGCATAGTTATATTTAACATTCTCATCCATAAAAGGACGGAAACTGCGGTAGTTATTTTTACTCTTATTTCCACTTAACAACATGCCGGAGTTTGCAACTCTATACCAAAATAGAGGTTCCGGGACGATTTGCAATTTATATCCCTGTAATGATATTTTGGCAAAAAACTCCCAGTCTTCATGACCTAAACCGTAATCTTCAGTAAATCCGCCAACTTTTTCGAAAACCTCTTTCCTGATCAGCGCATTAGCATCGCCAAAGCAGTTACTAAAGCTGGCGATATTTAAATCAGGCCCTAACGGAAGCCAGCAGTGCGTCATTTTACGGAACGGAGAAGGGAACTCCTCACCAAAAATAAGATCGCTTGGTGTGGTTAACACATCGGCCCCAGAGTTTAATGCTGCAGTAACAAACGTTTCTACCTCAAAAGGCTTAGCAACATTATCATCGTCCATAAACATCAGATATTCGCCAGAGGCGTGTCGCGCAGCCAAATTCCTTGCAGCACCCAGATAGTTATTAGAACTACGGACAATTTTCCAGCCTCGAGAGTTAAAATCATTCTCGATGAGATTCAAATAACGATGAGAATCTTCTGTCGTACTTCCATCATCAACCAAGATGACCTCAATATTTTGGTACGTCTGAGATTTTATTGATGCGAGTGCTTGCTGAAGCAAATGGTGACGTTCGAAGTGAGTTATACACACGCTAACTAACGGGCTGTTAGCTTCATCGATTTTCTTGAATGCGCGGTTGTTTTTTCGTTCAACTGCGACAAACCAAGCTTCTTTAATATTGTCTTGTGATTCAGCAAGCCCTGGTTTTATATTTATATTTTTTAAGCGATAGTGGATTTTCCCGTATAAATCGACAGGTGTAGGAATAAATAGAAGTTCCGCATGATGCTCCTGCGGAATAAGCTCTGGAATTCCACCAACGTTTGAAGCGAGGAAATTAACGTTATTAATCAAGCATTCATAAACAGTATAGGGTGAGTTTTCTACAAGTGATGGAATGATGACTAATACATTTTTTCTTTTTATATATTCATTAGCGTTGGTACGATCATAGTCGCTGATGACATTAACTGCGAGTCCCAAATTTTTAGTCTGATTCATAATATAAGTAAATGAATCAGTTTTCCCCATAGTGACATTTTTTCCGAGGAAGGTTACTCCAGAAATGCTCTCTTTATCTTCATCAGATAGTTTTCTTAATGCACGCAGGAATATGTCAAGTCCTTTACGGGTTTCAAGGCGGCCGAAAAATACAAGCTCAACGCCAGAAGCTGGCTTTTCATTTATTTTAACTGTAACATCATCTCTCGTCACAAACCCTTGAAATGGCTCGCAATTTAAAATTACATGACGTTCTTCAGGAACATTCCAGTGCTTACTCAACATCCAATCAATTAAATACTGAGACGGACTAACAACTTCATCCGCCATTTCAACCACCATTTTCTCCATATAATAGAGTTCAAGATGGTTCTGATCATATGGAAGCTGGTAATTACCTTCATCAGCCCATAACGTTGAACTGTGAGTATTTACAATGAACTTTGTATTTTCAAAATCCGTTCCATTCTTTTTGCTTAATAAAGTGTAATAAAGATCTGCCTGCCACTCACAAGAAATAACAGTGTCATAGATGTTATTTTCTTTCAACCAGAGATAAATTGAATAACTTTTCCTTCTAAAATACGGTGCATCAATATTAATCTCTTTTATCAGTCCGGTTCTTAGCAGATTGATACCAAAGGTACTATAAATACGTGACCAGTCGCTAAATTTCGATACAGATGATTCAGAATAGTCGCCACATGTATACAATACATCAACATCATACCCCTTTTTTGCCAAAGTAGTGGCAAGAGCAGTGAAAGCAGTACCAATACCGCCGTTACGGACAGGCCCCTCAATGTCCGGCGTCATTATAAGAATTTTCTTCATTGTAACCCTTCCTTTGTAACCTAGACTTTTCTATGATATTAGTGAATTGAAGTAGTGTAAGATAGCAGTCGGTAGCTTCTGTTAAACAGGATAAAAAATGACCAATATGAAGTTAAAATTTGATTTGCTTCTAAAATCTTATCATCTATCTCATCGATTTGTCTATAAGGCAAACCCTGGTAATGCTGGAGATGGTGTAATTGCATCTGCGACGTATGACTTTTTTGAACGAAATGCTCTTACCTATATCCCTTACAGAGATGGCGAGTGCTACAGTTCTGAAACTGATATTTTAATTTTTGGAGGCGGAGGAAACCTGATAGAAGGATTGTATTCTGAAGGTCATGACTTTATCCAGAATAATATTGGGAAATTTCATAAAGTAATAATAATGCCGTCGACAATCAGAGGGTATAGCGATTTATTCATCAACAATATTGATAAGTTTGTTGTTTTTTGTCGCGAAAATATCACCTTCGATTATATTAAATCTCTCAACTACGAACCAAACAAGAACGTATTCATTACTGATGATATGGCATTTTATCTCGATCTTAATAAATACCTGTCACTTAAACCCGTCTATAAAAAACAGGCCAACTGCTTCAGAACGGACTCCGAATCTCTAACTGGAGACTACAAAGAAAACAATCATGATATTTCGCTCACCTGGAATGGCGATTATTGGGATAATGAATTTCTGGCGCGTAATTCTACCCGTTGCATGATAAACTTTCTTGAAGAGTATAAAGTTGTCAATACCGACAGGCTGCATGTGGCAATTTTAGCATCTCTGCTTGGCAAAGAAGTCAACTTCTATCCTAACTCATATTACAAAAATGAAGCTGTTTACAATTATTCACTTTTTAATCGTTATCCAAAAACATGCTTTATTACGGCAAGTTGAAAAAGGCAGCGTATAATAATACGCTGCCTGAAAGCCATATAACTGTTACAGCATTGTTAATTATTACCTGCCAGCTTTTAGGTGACTATTCATTCGCACGCCTATAGTCTGCAAATCTATCGATTATCGCAGTAAAAAACTTATCAATGAGTTTAGTTGTTGCACCGAGGTTTTAACTTTCCGCATCACTTTTCACTTACAGTATTTTACTGACTCCGTGTTTCTTAAATTCTATTGTATGCTGACAGATTTTCCCACTTGCGTCGTCACGACTGGAGCAACACTGGATACTGCTGATCCCATTTCGCTTCCAGTTCATCCAGCACCGTTTCTGCGGCTTCTTTCGACCCCGCGCGATATACCGGTTTCAGATCAGCCATAAAAGCTTTATGGTCATTTGAGGCCACGTATTTAATCGAGTTACTGATTTGGTGAATGACGCACAACTGAACCTCTGTCTGCGGATAAATGCTGTTTATCGCCTCCGGGAAGCCGGTCAGCCCGCGCACGCAGGCGATCAGGATGTCTTCAATGCCCCAGTTTTTCAGGTCGCTTAATATAGACAGCCAGAAGTTAGCGCCTTTACTTTCTTATAGATACCGGCCCAGAGTTTCTTTCTTGCCTGCCAGATTCAGCGCCAGAACGGTATAAACCGTTTTGCTCTGATAACGGCCATTCTCACGGACTTTATAGTGAATACGTTCAGCCAGACGAAGGGGTAAACCTTTTCCAGCGGGTGCTGTTGCCACTGTTTTAGTTCAGGGGTAACTTTATCGTACTACACTGATGGTGGCGGTTGACATGCTGAAAGCATATAAATCTTCGAACTCTCGGCTAATGTCCTGGTAGCTAATCCCCTGCGCAAACAGCAGAATGATCTTGCGTTCAATAATAAATGCGATGATGCTCGCAAAATCCTTGCCGATCAACCCACCAGATGCGGCGGTTCTACGTGGATCGCGATTTAACTATCACTGCTAGTTATTTGTTCGAAAAGCCCATAGCTTTCTATTTATACTCAAGCTTCGCGCCATCAGATAGCTATGTCTTATGAAAAAACTACCGGACCATTTATCCAGGGAATGCATCATCGCCGCCATTCGCGCTTACGATGCAGGCGTTGCGCATCAGTTTAAAAGCGCGCGTCTGTATGAGATCGAGTTTGAGGGGCGTCGGTATCCTTCAAAAGCCATCGTCGGGTTAGCGGCCACGCTTGCGACAGGCACGGAATTTACCCCGGCGGATTTCAGCGGAGGGATTAAATCCAAATGCGTGCGTCTGTTACTGGATCAAGGATTTACGATCGCGTCGCAGGGCGCTGGCGATGACGAGGTTGCGCTTTTCCCCGATGAGGGACAGACGACTATGGAGTTCGTGGAAGGGGCGGCGATGCAGGTGGTGGTCAATCGCTATGAGCGCGACCGTCAGGCTCGTCAGGCGGCGCTTCGCCTGCATGGCTGCCGGTGTCAGGTATGCGGTCTGGATATGGCCAGCCGCTATGGCGAAATCGGCCAGGGTTTTATCCATATCCACCATCTCATTCCGCTGGCCGGGATCAAGCAGGACTACCGTCTGAACCCTGAAACCGATCTGATCCCGGTATGTCCCAATTGCCATGCAATGCTGCACCGGCGAGATCCGCCGTTTACTCCCGAAGAGCTGAAGGCCCGGCTGCGCCCCGCAGACTGACATCCTACAGCGCTCGCTTTAATTACATCACACACAGCACAAAACCCACGCTACCTCACCGGTAGCGTGGGCCCGCCCTCTCTTACTTATCCCGCGTCTCGCCAGCCTCCCAGCTATAGCTCCCATCGGCCGCTAACGCATCGCCCAGCTCCTGATACTCGAACTGATAAAACTCAGCCTGGGTGCCGTACCCGGCGTAGTCTACCGCCGCCAGGCCGACGAACGCCCCGGTAAAGAACCCGCCGTAGCTCTGCAACACATAGTCATCGGACAGTACCGCGGCATCCAGCTGGACCGGGATCTCGGTGAACGACACGCCATCGAAGCTGTATTCATAGCTGTAGGTCTGCTTGCGGACCTTGGTCCGGAACCAGACGTATTCGACGCCGTCCGGCACCTTGATGGCGTTATCTTTCAAGTACGACGTGTATTTTCCGCGGTTATTTTCGCCGACTTCGATGACCTTGCCGTTAATTTCATTCCAGGTCAGGAAGACGAAGCTCCAGTGGCGGTCGTTATAGTAATTCGTTAATCCGGCCATCTGCTGGTAGCTGAAGGGCTCGAATTTCACCTTCACCGCGGCGTCAAAATAGAAGGCCTGCCAGCGGCGGGCAATCAGCGACAGGTCATGCGTATTGGCTAACGAACCCTGGCCGATTAAGGTTAATTTGCCGTCGCCGGTGGTGCCCATTTTGGCCGTAAACGGCACCCGCAGGGTATTCCAGTTCGGGTCGAGCGCTGGCGAGGTAAAGTCATCCTGCTGGCTATTATCGCTGGCGCTTTCGGTGAAGATGGCGTCTTTCGGCCCTTCGACGAAGGTTTTCCCGCCGTGACCGCCTTCAATACGCGGCCAGCCCTCGTCGTCCCAGTACACTTTCTGGATCGCGGTTTCCCGGCCGAGGGTTGACCAGCCGCGCGGGTCGTAGATGGATTCCCCCGGGCGATTCCACGGCCGGGCGCAGAGCGAGGCGTAATACCATTCGCCTTCCGGGGTGGAGACCAGCGCGCCATGGCCCTGTTTCTGGATGTAGCTGTCCGGGGTATCGACGTTGGTTAAGAACACGTCGCCCGGCTCGGTTTCGAAGCTGTCGGCCTCGAGGGTTTTCGACCGCGCCACCACCTCCTGGTGGGTAAACACGGTGCCGCCCTGGGCGGCAAACAGATAGTAGTAGCCGTTCAGTTTATAGAGGTGCGGCCCCTCGACCAGCGCCACGGCGGTGCCGCGGTAGATGGTGCGCGCGGTTTCCGGCATTAACTTCAGCGTGTTGGTATCCAGCTCCGTTAAGGTAATGCCATCGAAGGGGTGATGATACTCCCGGTGATCCCAGGTTTGCTGAACGATATATTTCCGGCCATCGTCGTCATGGAACAGCGAGGCGTCAAACCCGACGCCGTTCAGCTTGATCGGGTCGCTCCACGGGCCCCGAATATCCTTCGCCGTGGTCAGGTAGTTGGTCATGTCTTTAAAGGCGCCTTCGGTGACCTTCACATCGGTATACACCAACCAGAATTGCCCATCGGCCCAGGAGAGCGCCGGCGCCCAAATGCCGCCGGAGGAGGGGGTGCCCTTCATGTCCAGCAGGGTGGTGGTGGAGAGCGGCGAAGGCAGCAGGTTCCAGTTTTTCAGGTCTTTCGACTCATGTAAACGCACGCCCGGGAACCACTCAAACGTCGAGTTGGCAATATAGTACGTATCCTCGACGCGAATAATACTGGGGTCGGCATTAAAGCCGCGTAATATCGGGTTTTGAATAAGTGACATTTCATTACACCTTTTAAAATGGAAAGTTAAGGATCGGTCTGATTTATAATTTTTTTAACTACACGCGGATCTCATCCAGCTGACGGTTGATGTCGGTAACATGTTTATCGGAGATGGGATAAACCTGCATGATCACCATCGAAATAGCGGCCAGCGCAATCGGGATCCACACCGCGGTCATAATGATCCCATCGATGGCGCTGGCGCTCTGCACGGCGCCGCTTTCATTAAATCCATACACCGCCAGCAGCCACAGCGGGATCGCGCCGCCGATGGTGAAGCCGATCTTGAAGAAGAGTCCCATAATGGCATTGATAATGGCGGCATTGCGTTTGCCCGATTTTAATTCGCCGTACGCGATAACTTCCGGTACCAGCGCCCACATAAAGCCGGTGGCGGAGGTTAAGCCCCACTGTTTAATAAAGGTGGCGATGTAGGCCAGCCACAGGGCGTCGTGCATCCCTTCGCGGGACCAGACGTAGGTCAGCAGTTCGCCGACGATGAACATGGCGAGGAACAGATGGAAGAAGCCTTTTTTACCAAAGATTTTTTTCAGTTTCGGCCAGAACACCGGGAAGGCGATGCCGGGAATAGACGCGACGAGACCCACGGCGCCCATCCATTCGGAGTGGCCGACGACGAACTGGTTGAAGAAGCCGTTAACGGTGTTCATGAAGAACATGAAGGTAAAGGCCAGCATAAAGAACATGCCGAGAATAACCAGCGGACGGTTATGTCTGAGCTCGTGGAAAAGGTCGGTAGTTTTGACGTTGGCGGTCTGCTCGGCGGTCGCGACAACGCGTTCTTTGGTGCATTTGTAGCAGATAAACAGGGCCACCGCGCCGATGATCATATAGATGGCGTACACGCCAAACCAGGCGTAGTTCGCCGACGGATCGGTATAGTTGCCGAGATTCAGCTCAAGGCCAAAAAAGCCGGTGTCTTTCAGGCTGCGATCTTTCGGCGCCGCCATCTGCACAAACATCGGGAACAGGGTATAGACCAGCAGGTTGGCGCTGTTGGCCAGCATCATGCGGGTACTGGTCAGCTTATCGATCGATTCCGGGTCGCGGGTCAGCGAGGCATTCAGCGAGCCATAGGGAATATTGACTAAGGAATAAACCAGGTCCAGCGCCAGATAAATAATAAAGGCGAAAGCCACCGAACCTTTCACCCCAGGGATTGGCGCGAACAGTAATGCCGACAGGATCACCAGCGGAACGCCGGCTCGTAACAGCCACGGACGATATTTCCCTGCTTTCGAGGTTCGTTTATCCACGTAGGTTCCGACCATCGGATCCCAAAACACATTAATGATACGGACAAAAAGAAAAATAAAGCCTGCCGTTGCCGTGCTGATGGTATTTACCGTCAGCATATGCAAAGCCAGAAAACCCCCAATTGTGCCGAAAACCAGGTTTTGGGCAAAGTCGCCCATGCCATAACCAATTCGTTCTCCGCGGGTTAATTTATGATATTCATCATGCCGACTGTGCATTATGTTTTTACTCATTCTAAGCAGACTCCGGTTTGTTTTGTGTAGGTGAAACACTTTCTGACACAGTTGACCTGGAAGAATCTATTACGTTTTTAAATTACGTAATTATGTTTTTTTACTTCTGTGATCCTCGAAGCAAAGGCCTGTATCGCCTGCGTTGAACCGTTATCCGCCGCTAATTTTCGGGCAGGCAGGCATTGTGACAAAACCGGCATTTTAATTTGGTATGGATACCTGAGTTCCCCAGGAAGTGTACGCTATACGCGCGCGAAGCGAGATATTTAAAATAGTTTTATTTGCGAGATGGCTCACATTTGAGCATTTTCTCAATCGCCGAGTGAAATAACGTAATTGAGCAACCGACGATGAGAATACACGATGTGTCACAGTTGTTAATTTTCCTGTTTCTCAATTTCGGAGTTCATCATGCAAACCTATTTCGACCAGGTTGATCGCGTTCGCTTTGCCGGACCCAAAACCGATAATCCGCTGGCGTTTCGCCACTATAATCCGGATGAAATCGTGCTGGGAAAACGCATGGCCGATCATCTGCGTTTTGCCGCCTGTTACTGGCATAACTTCTGCTGGAATGGCGCGGATATGTTTGGCGCCGGCTCGTTTGAGCGTCCCTGGCAGGCCGCGGGCGATGCGCTGGAAATGGCCAAACGCAAAGCGGACGTGGCGTTTGAATTTTTCTACAAGCTCAACGTGCCGTATTACTGCTTCCACGATGTCGACGTCTCGCCAGAAGGCGCGTCGCTGAAAGAGTATTTGCACAATTTCGCCATCATGACCGAGGTGCTGGCGGAGAAACAGCAGCAAACCGGCGTGAAACTGCTGTGGGGCACCGCCAACTGCTTTACCCACCCGCGCTACGGCGCCGGGGCGGCGACCAACCCCGACCCGGAGGTATTTGCCTGGGCGGCCACGCAGGTAGTGACCGCCATGAACGCCACCCACCGGCTCGGCGGCGAAAACTATGTGCTGTGGGGCGGCCGCGAAGGTTACGAGTCGCTGCTGAATACCGATCTGCGCCAGGAGCGTGAGCAGATTGGCCGCTTCCTGCAGATGGTGGTGGAGCACAAGCATAAGATTGGCTTTGGCGGCACGCTGCTTATCGAGCCGAAACCGCAGGAGCCCACTAAGCATCAGTACGATTACGATGTCGCGACGGTGTATGGTTTCCTGAAGCAGTTTGGTCTGGAAAATGAGATCAAGGTGAACATTGAAGCCAACCACGCCACCCTGGCGGGGCACTCTTTCCACCATGAAATCGCCAGCGCCATCGCGCTGGGCATTTTCGGCTCCGTTGATGCCAACCGCGGCGATGCGCAGCTCGGCTGGGATACCGATCAGTTCCCGAACAGTGTGGAAGAAAATACCCTGGTGATGTACGAGATCCTTAAAGCCGGGGGATTCACCACCGGCGGCCTGAACTTTGACGCCAAAGTTCGTCGGCAGAGCACCGACAAATACGACATGTTCTATGGCCATATTGGCGCCATGGACGTGATGGCGCTGTCCCTCAAGCTGGCCGCGCGCATGATTGAAGATGGCAAGCTCGATCAGGGTCTGGCAAAACGCTATGCCGGCTGGCAGGGCGAGCTGGGGCAGAAAATTATGAGCGGGCAGATGTCGCTGGATAATATTGCCCGATACGCTGAGCAGCACAATCTGAATCCGCAGCCTCAGAGCGGGCGTCAGGAATTACTCGAAAATCTCGTCAATACCTATATCTTTGGTTAATTTTTGCTGACATGCCCCTGCGGGGGCATGTATTGCGCCGTCTATCCGCTGCCGGGAAATAGCGTTTATTGGTTCGTGCTGTGTTTTTTTTTGTCAGTGGCGAAAGACCACCTGTTTAATATCAGCGAAGGAGGAAGGGTAACGATAATTGTGTAACGCCTCTGTGACCGTACAAAATAAAAAATAACTTGTTCTGATGATAGCGACATATTCTGTCAGCTCAGAATAGGCTGGTTATTGTCTGAATAAAATTAACCTATATTGAGAAACTCATGACAATGATAAAAAAACTTTCATTAACCATGGCGGTTATCGCCACGTTTTTTCCGCTTACCTCTGTAATGGCGCAAGAATTTACTCAGGAACAGATCGACGCCATCGTCGCCAAAGCCGTTGATAAAGCTCTGGCCGACCGCCAGGCGAAAATCGACGCCGCGGCCGACAAAAAGGTCGACGTGATCACCAACCCGCAGACCACCGCCGCCTCGCCGGATATGGCCATTCCGTTCGGCCTCAAGTTCAGCGGCT
>OJTT01000034.1_pt1 | contig 70692 bp, 86 predicted proteins | sample 1599761 | NCBI WGS metagenome assembly OJTT01 (sample SAMN04436872, study PRJEB24849) | human gut metagenome | biome: human gut; feature: NICU; material: stool | host: Homo sapiens | place: USA: Saint Louis, MO | collected 2011-09-04 | reverse complement strand
AGATGAGCCGGCCAGTCGCGCCGGGATAACGAGAATACCGCTTTATCCCTAGAAAAAATGGAAATATTAGTTTAAATAAGATTGATTACAATAGTAGAAGTGCAACGTATTTAAAAGAACTATTTTTTCTTGAAAGTAGTAAAAATTTATATGATTATTTGACGCCGAAAGAACATCTTGAATATATTAAAGCCGCTTGGAAAAGCAATAGCGATATAGAGCATATTTTTGAACAATTAAAGATGAAAGAATATCAAAATAGAACAATAAAAAAATTATCTCTTGGAATGAAACAACATGTATTATTAGCAATGTATCTAGCAAGTGATGCAACAATACTTTTGTTAGACGAACCTTTTAATGGATTGGATCCTACTAGTGTTAGTTTATTCATAATGTGCTTAAAAGAAATAGTTTATAAAGATAAAATAGTTATTTTATCTTCTCATGATTTGTATAATGTTGAACACACATGTACACGTATTTTATTTATGAAAAATAAAAAGCTGGTTGAGAACGATCAACGTAACCTTTCTTTACGTGAACAATATGATAACTTATATTTAAGAGGAGAAGAGAGAAATGCTTAAGATAGAAACGATAAAAATATTGAAAGAGAAGAGTCTGTGGTTTGTGTTTATAGCCTTTATTTTAATGTTAATTTATCCGCTGCTAGCTCAACCCCAACAACTTTCTTTTAAAGAAATGCAATATGAAAACCGAATCAAAAATAACGAACAAGCGAAAGGAAAAATGAAAAATGAACCTGCAGCAAAAGAAACTTTAAATGAGATAGAAGATGAAAGTGAGCAATTAAGGAAAGCAATTAATGCCATCAAAATTGGTGATGAATGGGCTTTATTAGAAGCTGAGAAAAAATTGGAAGAAAGTAATTTAAATGCAATGTTAAAAGGAACGTTGTATAGTATACCAATTATTGAGCAACAAAAAAGAGTCAAAGAATTACAATATTTATCTGAAAACAGGATCAAACAAGTGGATTCTTCTGAAGTTGCTAAAATGCCTGCTTTGAATTACCTAGGTTTTCTTTTATCGATGGATTTTCCATACACATTATTATTAATTATCCCTAGTTTAATGATTATAGCGCTCGCAACTTTAGAAAAAAGAAAAAATACTGTTTCTTTATGGAATGGACTTCCCTTAAAACTATGGAAAAAATATTCTATTAAAATAAGTAGTATTTTGTTTACAGTCGGATTGGTTTCTTATCTGTCAATCTTTCTTTCTGTAATCAGTGCATTTTTCAAAAATGGTCTGGGAAACCCTGATTATCCAGTCGCGATTATTGAAAAGGGACAAAGTGTTACAATCATTTCTCTTTCTAACTATTTGTCGAGAAGCCTAATTATGTTTGGTATGCTGTTATTAGCATTGACAGTATTCAGTTTCTTGCTTTCGCTGTTTACTGGAAATTTGATTGTTCATAGCTTGCTAATTGTTGGTGTGGTATTATCTTCAGGAGTTAGCCTGATTTCCAATAAATTTTTCTTTACAGCTTATATGAATTTTCCTAAAATTATTAATGGAGGAAATGGGTATGAGCCGATGGATGAGATAGGTCTCACATTTGATTTTTCTTTAAAGATGATAGTTGTCTATGTATTAATAAGTTTAATAGTATCTGCTATTGTTTTGAGAAACAGAAAGGGATTATTTTAGTTAAAATAGGTTGATTGCTGCATATTATTTCATTAAATGTAGGAGCTATTTTTGAATAGCTCGAGCTAGTATCGATGGTAAAGAATAAGAGAAGCAATAAAAGTAGAGACATAATTCATCAATTGATGGATTACGTCTCTACTTTTTTACATAATTTTGGTTGCAAGCTTAACTTACCAAATTCTTTAGTTGTTCTTTTTATTATCGTTGTTTTTATTGTTGTTGTTATTATTTGTAGTGGCACGTGGAGCAAGATTTCCCCAGTAAGAAGCGTAATTGCTGTCTGTTCCACCGATCCCAAATTTATAGGTACTTTGTGGTGCACCATCTTTGGCATAGTATGAAGTCGTTGTTTTGCCAGGTGTATTGAACTTAGCACCATTATAGGTAATTGAGCCAGGTTTTTCACCAGTAAATTCAGAAACTTTTGATTTAATGACACTTGGGTCTAATTCAAATTTTTGACCAATGCCAAACAATTCTGGATTCGCATAGTACAGCGCATTAGCTAAGTTCGCCATATAATTCCCGTTATTGTCGCCGCTGGTTGTCGTCATTGGCGCTGGTAGATCATGTCCCGTCCAAGAACTTAGTGTCACAGTTGGAGTAGAGACAATCAGCCATGAATCTTTAAACTCATCAGTTGTCCCAGTTTTTCCGACCCAATCAGCACTGGCTAAATGAGGATTCAAGCCAGCTAACGTTGGTTTGAATTTTGTCGTATTCGCAGAATCCACCACTGAACGCAACAAGTCATTCATAATAGAAGCGGTCGCCGGTGAATAAACTTGCGTTCCTTCATCTTTGTGTTCGTAGACCACATGTCCGCTATTGTCTGTAATTTTTTCAATCATGTAGGCTTTTTGATATTTCCCTTTGTTAGCAAGTGCTTGGAAACCGTTTGTTTGAGTTACAACATTTGTTTCTACTGGACCCAAAGGTGCAGATTCGTAAGCCCAAGCATCTGAAGCTGGATAGTTCATTTTGCTTAAGTAGTGATTATAAGAAAAATTATCATCACCCATTTTTTTCCTTAGCTCATTATTAACATGAACGACAGGTATATTGAAAGACCAATTCAAGGCATTCCGAACAGTCACGAATTGATTTAAATCCACAGTTGTTGAGTTCACAAATTCACGACCATCAGCATAAGTCGTTGGGTAGTTGGCCAGACGACTTTCAGAACCAATGAGTCCTTGATCAATCGCAGGACCATAGACAGAAATTGGTTTAATCGTAGAACCAACTTGACGATCGGCATTAAAGGCATGGTTGTTTTGATTTATATCGAAGTTTCTGCCGCCGATAAAACCAAGGATACGACCAGTAGCGTTATCCATTAAAATATTGCCAGTTTCAATCATTGTATTCCCATTGACATCTGCAGTGCCATCATCAAGCAAATAACCATAATTTGCGACAGCGGTTTGCATCGTGTTGTAAATATTCTGATCAATGGTCGATTGGATTGTATAGCCTTGCGACTGGATTTCGCGACGTGCTTGTTCTTCATATTGATCTAAACCAACTTGATCTAAATCATCACGATTAACTTTAGCTTTTTTCATATCTAAATCCATGACAATCTCAACTGCTTTATCTAACACCGTGTAGTATAGATAGCCTTCTGTATTGACATTGGCCTGCTCTGTTGGTAAAAAGTCTTTTTTCAAGTCGTAAGCTTTGGCTTCTTCATATTCCTTTTGCGAAATAGCTTTTTCTCGGTACATACTGAAAAGAACAAAATCTTTTCTCTTCATTCCTAAAGACAAATCGTCTTTCAAGGCACCAGTGTTAGTATAGGGCGTGTAAACAATAGGACTTTGGGGAAGACCTGCGATAAAGGCCGCTTGAGGAAGATTCAAGTCCTTGGCACTTTTACCAAAGAGTCCTTTGGCTGCTTCTTCCACGCCTGCAATATTTTCACCTTTGTTATTACGACCAAAAGGGGAGACATTTAGATAAGTTGTCACGATTTCGTCCTTAGAAAAGTATTTTTCAATACGTAAAGCTAATAAAATTTCGTTGGCTTTCCGTTTAAAAGTCGTTTCGTCAGTTAAAATCTGTTGCTTGACCAATTGCTGAGTCAATGTTGAACCACCAGAAGAACCGCCGATACCTGTCGCATCAGAAATCAACGCTCGAACTAGCGCTTTTGGTACCACCCCATGATGTTCTTCAAAATATTCATCTTCTGTTGAAATAATGGCTTTTTTTAGCAATGGAGACATTTGATCGCCATTAATTCGTGTCCGAATTAAATCTGATTTGATGTTAGCAATCGGAGTACCATCTGCGTAAGTCATTTTTGACACTTCGGTAATATCACTGATTTCTTTTTGCAATTCTTCCTTCGTTGGGGGCTGTGTATCTTCAACTAGAAAAGCAAAATAGCCCATTCCAATACCTAAGCCAAGAGAGCCACCTAAGACAATCAGAATAACCCCAAAAACCACTAATGACTGAAAAACGCGAATAATGACATTTAAAATAAGTAAAAAGACATTGCCGCCAGAAGAGGTCGTTGGTTTTTGCTTATTGTTACTTGAATTATTTTTCAAAAGCTTCACCTCAATAAAATGATACATTCTGTGTTATTATAGCAAAAAAAAGCTTCTATGAATAGTTTCTACACCAATTGCCATTTTTTGTTGAAAAAACTTAAGAGAAAATAGGGAAATCTCATTTTTTGACTTTTCAAGTGTGACAGAATCGGTTACTATGAATAGGGGAATTTGATCTATTATTATGTTTTACTATAGGAGGAAAATCATGAATTCAGCTTTTTTTGAAGAATTAAAAGCCCGTGGGTTGGTCTACCAAGTCACAGATGAAGAAGCCTTACAAAAACAATTAAATGAAGAATCTGTTAAATTATATATCGGCTTTGATCCAACGGCAGACAGTTTACACATCGGGCATCTACTCCCAATTCTTATGTTACGTCGTTTCCAACAAAATGGTCATGTGCCCATTGCTTTAGTTGGTGGCGGAACAGGCATGATTGGTGATCCATCATTCAAAGATGCAGAGCGTAGTTTAAACACACTTGATACAGTGAAAGCTTGGTCTGAAAGTATTAAGGGCCAGTTGTCACGTTTTATCGATTTTGAAGATGAAAAAAATCCAGCGATTCTAGCAAATAACTATGATTGGCTTGGAGAGCTTTCGTTAATTGATTTCTTACGTGATGTTGGAAAAAACTTTACAATTAACTATATGATGAGTAAAGAAAGCGTGAAACGCCGAATCGAAACAGGAATTTCTTATACTGAATTTGCGTATCAATTATTACAAGCGTATGATTTCTTGAAATTGTACGAAACAGAAGGCTGTTTATTGCAATTAGGCGGCAGTGATCAATGGGGGAACATTACTTCAGGGATTGAATTATTACGCCGAGAACAAGAAGTTCAAGGATTCGGCTTAACCATGCCTTTAATTACAAAAGCAGATGGTACCAAATTTGGTAAAACAGAAGGAAACGCAGTTTGGCTAGATGCGGAAAAAACTTCGCCATATGAATTTTATCAATTCTGGATTAACACAGATGATCGTGATGTCGTGAAATTCTTGAAATACTTTACTTTCTTAACATTGGATGAAATTGCAACAATTGAAGAAGAATTTACAGCGAACCCAGGTCAACGTGCTGCGCAAAAAGCGTTAGCCAAAGAAGTGACTACTTTAGTCCACGGTGAAGCAGCCTATCATCAAGCGGTTAAAATTTCAGAAGCTTTATTCAGCGGGGATATCCAAAGCTTAACAGCAGAAGAAATTAAACAAGGCTTTAAAGATGTACCAACGTATGAGGTGCAACCAGAGGATCAATTAAGTTTAGTCGACTTATTAGTTACCTCAAAAATAGAACCATCCAAACGTCAAGCCCGTGAAGATGTTCAAAATGGAGCGATTTACGTCAATGGAGAACGTCGACAAGATTTAGCAGCTGAATTGACAGAAACTGATAAAATCGAAGGACAATTTACTGTGATTCGTCGCGGGAAGAAAAAATATTTCTTGTTAAAATACTAATAAGAAGTACGACTGTTGGTATACATGTTTTTTTGAAATATTGAATACCAAATTGAATACCAAATTTTAAAAATTAGCATAATTTGACAACTTATCAATTGCTTTTCTTTCAGAAGACTTGGTTACATGAGTGTAAATATCCATCGTGGTATTAACGTTAGTGTGGCCAAGTCTTTTCTGCACATCTTTAATTGTAGCTCCCGATTCGAATAACAAAGAAGCATGAGTATGTCTAAATGAGTGAGGGGATAGAGATGTTTTCATTTCCGATGACAAAAGAAAATTAATGTGTTCTGGATAATGTAAAGTGTTATTCTTTCTATGAAAAATAAGCTGTTTATCATTACTTTTAGTTTTAAAACCATATTTTAACAATTCTTGCTTTTGATGTTTTTTCCAGACAATTAATTCAGATACAGTTGTATCATCAAGGCCTATGGTTCTATTAGAAGCTTTTGTCTTAGGAGTCGATATAATGTATTCCTTGCCTATTCTTGTAAGTGTTTTATTTACGGTTAATTGTTTGTATGAAATGTTAATATCTTCCCATGTTAAGGCGTATAATTCTCCTTTTCTGATTCCTGTAAATGCTAAGACACGGAATATTAAATAGTCTTGAAAGTTTAGTGTTTCTTTCGCTTCCGCAAGAAAATCTTTTAGTTCGGATAGTTCTAAAAACTGTTTCTTTTTTGTTTCATTTGTTTTATCTTTTTTTGGCATTACAACATATTGCATGGGGTTAATATCTATAATATCCTGAGCAACAGCATAGTGTAACATTTTTTGGGTTATTGATTTTAGTAGATGAAATGCTGAATATTCTTTACTCCATTTATTGACCGCTTTTTGACACATTAGTTTTGTTAATTTATTAATTTTAATGTTGCCAAACTCTGGCAAGATGTGAAGCCTAAACATACGCTCTGTATGGCCTGCTGTGATAGGTTTAACTGTATTTACATATTGGGCATACCAAAGCTCGTATACGTCTTTAAACGTGCTGTAATTCTGTTTTACGAAACCTTTGGAATCCACTTCAAGTTCTAGCCTAGATAATGCCAACTTTGCTTCTTTCTGTGTTCTAAAACCACGACGTGTGGTGCGTCTGCTTTTACCCGTTACTGGATCAACACCTAAATACGCGTTGAACATATAGGCTGTTGATCCATCTTTTTTTGTATATTTTTTTATTGAAGCCATATCTAGCAACTCCTTTATTCAAATTTCATTGTGGAAATATTATCTAAAAATATTTCTAATCTTACTCTCCAATATCTTTTAGTTGTAAAAATAATTTGGCATAGTCGGATTTTAGCTCTTGATACTCTTCTTCAGTGAATCTATAACTTGGACCAGTACGAAGGTTTAAGTGTATATAGTCAATGTTCAATTCTTCGCATAATCGTTTTTCTACTTCATATTTATTCATATTGATCCTCCTTGGGGAATGTATGTTCTTGTGTGGCTGAAAAGAAAAGCCCGAAGGCTAATCTTTATACTGTTGCTTTGAATTTTGCAGCTTTTTCAAATGATACAATAGGGCTAAATTGAATTTCTATTTCTCCAGGTTGATTTAACCCGAAGTGGGCAATACAGTCCATTTCTTTTCCAGAAGCTACCGATCCCATCGTGTTGTCATTCGGATACGTTTCGGCTTTTTTGTTATCAGAGCCGTATACTTCAATATCCATACCCACTGGAATATCTTTATCGCCGTTGTTTTTAACAATATATGAAACTTTAACAACCTGTGCAGGTTGTTTTTCAGTAAATTCATTACGTTCTTCTGTAAGTTCCACTCCCGTTAGGGTATATTCTGCATTTCCTACTTTGACTGTATCGCCGATATTATAAAATTTATTTTCCTCTTTTTTATCTTTTGATTTTGAATTTTTGCTTGTTGATGATTGATTAACTTTTTCTCCACCGTTAGAAGAATCTTTTTTGTCATTACCACCAAGCGATCCTCCAATAATTATTAAAACAATAACAGCCAATACCCAAAACCAAATTTTTTTATAAAAAGGTTTTTTCTCTTTCATAGTATAAGTTTTACCGTCTTCGCCTATCACTTTTTTTGCCATTTTTTCTCCTCTTTCTGATATAATTTTTTTATACTCATAGCTCTCTATAAGAGAAATGCCCGTGTTAGCGCACGGGACTTTTTATATAATTACACGTCCGATTACATATAGATCATCTAATTCGTCAGCGTAAAAATCAGGATATAATCGATTTCCATCTTCATCTAATTCGGTATTTAGAGACACCAAACGTAGCCTAGTTCCTTCTAGGTACATTTTTTTAATAAATGCTTCGCCATTTATTTCAATTGCCCCAATCTGTCCATTATAGATATCCATAGTTTCTTTTACAAAAACAATTTCACCATCTTGAAAAGTAGGGTACATACTGTCTCCACAAACTTGGAATGCTAAATCATACTGCGAAGGAGCTGAGCCTACTTCAACAATTTCTATACAACCTTTGTCATTAAATGCACCTCCACCAGCTGATAATCTGCCTGAAAGTTCTACAGTAGTTGTATTTGTTGGCATGAAAGCAATAACTTTATTATTAGATGTATTTCTTTTTTGCTCTTCTAATTGATGCTCGGCATACCTACATACTTTTTGCTTTCTTGTAGTATCTAACTTATTATAGATAGCTTCTATCGAAGAAAAATCATTCGAAGTGTTCCAGCCCATCAATTCTTCGGGAGTTGTTTTTAGAATTTTAGCAATAGTTATCAATCTCTCTGTAGGTAGTTTTTCGATATCGCCTTTTTCATATCTAAAAATTGTTGAACGTGATACACCAAGTTCATTAGCGATTTTATCAGCGCTAATATTCAATTCTTTTCTTCTTAATTTCATGCGTTCGCCTACATTCATTTTATCACCTCCAATAATTATTATATATTGCATATTGCATAATTGCAACAAAAATAATTGCATAAATGCAACTTTTTTGTTGACTGATAACATTCAAGGTGGTATATTACAAATATCAAGTCGCATAAATGCGATTTTAGAGAGAGGTGTTATAATGATTAATGTTGCTAAATTAAAAGGCCTAATTGTTGAAAGAGGAACGACCCAACAAGCTGTAGCTGATTCTATTGGTATAGACAGAAGTACTTTCTACAGAAAAATGAAAAAAGGTGGAGATTTTTCTATAGAAGAGGCAAAAGGCATTAAAGAACAGATTCCGTTATCAGATGCAGAAGCGATAGAAATTTTTTTTGGTAAAGAAGTCGCATTTACGCTACAAAGAAAAGGTTTAGGGGTGGGAACTGATGACCACGTTTGAAGAAGCGCTAAAACCATTGTTTGATCAGTGGTTAGAGGAAGCATTGCCAGAAATAGGGTGTAGGTTTAGACAGGAGATTGAATTGGAGCTAGATGCTAAAAACCAACAAACATTATTCAATCAAACGGAAATGGCGAAACGGCAAGGTGTTTCTGTAGAAACATTTAGAAAATGGCGGAAAGCTGGCTTGCAAGCAGAACCTAATCCTACTGGTAAATTGTTATTTGATTTAAATAAAGTTAATAACTGGCGAAAAGATAATGTTGCTAAGAAAGAACTTTAACTAGATAAGGAGGCAGAACATGAATAAAAATAATGTAAAGCAAGACTTAACCACTCAAGAAATTGCAAAATTGATTATGGAAATCAAACTTGGAATTTTACAACAATTAGAAAAAGCGCTTGACCAGGCTATAAAAGAGAAAAACTCCACAATGGTTGCAGCCATTGCAGAGATTTTGAAAAGTTATTGATTTTCATTTGTTAAATTTTCAGGCAATTCGTTATTTGTAATAGTCTTGAAAAAGTCTAGATAGGCTTGAGCAACTTCTTTAGTTGTAACAGGATTACCTTTCACAGAAGTTCGGCCAATTTCATTTGATATTTCAGAATTATGTGCTAACCATGCGACTACAAGGTCAACAGCTAATTCGTTTTTTCTTTTATTAGTCTGTTCCAATATTTTCACCACCTTATGAATTATTTCAGCAGACCATTTGCTGATAAGAAAATTATACCAGAAAGGAAATAAACAAATGAGTGAATTAAAACCATACTATGCAGAAATGTCTAAAGAAGAGTTAATCAAAATAATTGAGCATCAACATCAGGAACTTCTAATTATTGATGCGATAAAAAATGAATACAAAAAGCATTTAGAGCAAGTGATTGTTTATCATTCAGTAGAAAATTATCGTGATACAGTCCGAAAAAATAGAGAAGTAGCTGTAACTACTCCTCAAAAAAACTAACCGTGATGACAAGGTTTACAACAATAATAACAACCATCGAACTTAAACCCTCTGCCAGCGTTGGCTTCTTCAAGCGACTGAATAGCTGCATGGCAAGAAGAATATTCGCCCACTACCAATTGTCGTTCTGTAGATGGTAGGTATTTACATGTTGAAACATGCACTTCGTGTAACCCCTTATCGTCTGCTTGTTTGTTACAAATATAAGTAAACATAATATTTTTCACCTCGCTTTCAAAATAATTATACCAGAAAGGAAGTAAACCAAATGACAAATTTAGTAATTATGAAAAACCAGCAAGCAGTAACAAGTAGTTTACAAGTTGCAGAAACTTTCGGAAAAGAACACAAAGTTGTTCTAAAAGCCATTGATGAATTAAAAGAGGGGGTGGCACAAAATTATGCCGACCTATTTTACGAAGATACCTACATTCATCCACAAAACAAACAATCTTATCGCCAAGTTATTATGAATCGCGACGGCTTCACTTTGTTAGCAATGGGGTTCACTGGTCAAAAAGCTTTGCAATTTAAATTGAAATATATTGAAGCTTTTAATCAAATGGAAAAAGAAATTCAACAGCCTAAACTTCCAACCTCGCAAAGACAATTGGCGATGCTTGCTTTATCAGCAAATGAAGAAACAAATGAGCGTGTAGATGTAATTGAAAAAGAAGTAGCCGACTTAAAAGACAATCAAAAAATCGGTGCAGATGATTATGGCTACTTATCACGTCGAGTTCATCAACGAGTAGCAGAAGTAGCAAGAGGATTTGGAAAAATCACAAAGGAACAGCGTGGCAAGCTATACAAAGATATTAATTCAGGTATTAAGCAAATCACAGGCGTGGGGACCCGATCACAATTAAGAGAAAAACATTATCCAATGGTAATTGAATATATCAATGACTGGGAGCCGTCCACAGCCACAAAAACAGTTGTAAGACAAATGAGTTTTGACTTAAACGACATAGCGTAGGGAGAACATTATGGCTTATACAACTGAACAAGAGGCTTGGATACTCAACCAAATCAAAAAAGAGCGGAAACAGCTACAAGATGATAGAGCAGCGCTTAGACAATCAGAACAACTGACCGAAGGAAAAGCATATCAAATTGAAAAAGAACTCGAATTTTTAAGATACTTAGAGATTCAAAATAGAATGCATATTTAAGGAGAAATGAAATGAGAAAAATTTATAACTTAAGAAGAATTGCAGTATTGCTAATCGTATTCGGACTAGGACTGCTAGTAGGCGGAGATTTTAATCCGATTATCCAAAATGTATATATCGGCTTATTCATCATTTGGACACTGTTTTATGATCTGGCACTTGAAGATAGAGAGGTAAATAAATGACAAGGAAAGAAAAACTACAGCAAACGAAAAAACTTGCTGATTTATGGTACCAGCAACAAAAAAATCAAATATACATTATGCAACAAAAAGAGAGAAGGGAATTTAGATGTTTAAAGCAGTAGGAAAAGATAGTTTGAAAATTTACGTGGTTGAGGATACGAAAGCCCTGGTATTTCAAAAGCTTAAAGAAAAATATCCAGACACTGCGATAAATAAGGCTGTATTTCCAGAAGCGTTATTTATCCAAGAAACAAAAAAGTGACTTCCGCCGGCAAGCAAAAAGTCACAAACAAAATTAATTGATAGGAGAATTATAGCATGAGAGTGGAAGTGGATTCAATGCAAAGAATTGTCTTAATTGATAATCATTCACCTTATGGATCACTGATTTTTGAAAAGGATGCTATTAATAATCATGTTGCTGTTTACCAAGATAGCGAAGATGAAGAAGTTAGAACAGTATTCGAGAGTTTAGATGAAAGTGCTTATTTTAATCAACTTGAATTAATCAAAGGACTTCAAAAAGTTATTTCATTACTGAAAGAAGGGGAATAAATGAACGAGAACAGTGAAAATTTAAAAGAATTGTTTGATGGGATGTATAAGCTAAAAAGCAAATTAATTCAACCAAGATTTGACGCAGAAGTGGCCTACTCAACGAAAAAAGGTCCAATGAATTTCCAATATGCAACTCTAAAAGTGATTGAAGAAGCAATTAGAAAAGCTGCACAAGAATCCGAAAGCGGAATTGATTTTCAACAAAATGTCGTCAATGAGAATAATGCGTTAAAAGTCACAACAATTATTACTCATGTTAGCGGTCAATATATAGTTCATGGACCTTTTGAATTTCCAAACAGCGGGACAAATCCTCAAGGATTAGGAAGTTTAACGACATATGCAAGACGTTACTCGCTTTCGGCAGCGTTTGGAATTGCAGCAGATAAAGACGACGATGGCCAAACGGCAGCTGAAAAGAACAATGATACATCGAAAGTTAATTTGATTAGCGGTAAACAGTTAGCCACGTTAAACGATCATATCAGACAACTTTCTGAGTTATCGAATTCTGAACTTGACTATGTGCGGAATGAACTAAGTAAAGAATTGAATGTTGATGTCAATGAAAACATGCCGTCTAGTATGTTCAATAAAGCTGTTGAAGTTCTGAAACAATGGATACAACAATTCCAGCCACAACCAGAAGAAAACATTACATGGGGGCAAAGCTAATGACAAACGAATTAACAACAGAATTGCAGTTTAATGTTGATTTTAAAGCTAGTAAAATCACTATCCAAAATGAAGCACAGTTGGCTGAGATGGTTGAGAGCGCAGTTAAGCACTATTCAACAATGATTTTCACAGATGAAAACATTCCTGAAGCTAAAAAAGCAAGAGCAGACTTAAATAAAGTTGTAACGTTGCTAGATGATCAACGTAAAGAAGTTAAAAATCAATATGATAAGCCGTTAAAAGATTTTGAGGAAAAAATAAAAAAATATACTGAAAAAATAAGTGAAGTTAGTTCAGAAATTAACGAAAGCATCAAATCATACGAAGAAGCAGAGAAGCAGAAACGAAGCAAAAAGCTTCAAAAAGTGATTGCTGAAATGTCTGAAAACTACAATGTATCCATTGACGAAATTGAAATTCCTAGTTCGTGGACTAATAAAACAGCTTTCACAGTTAAAGGTGAACCAAATAAGAAAACTATTGAGGAAATAGCGGCATCGATGGTAGCAGTTGCATCTGAAAAAGAACGTATAAAAAACGATAAGCTCATTGTTGAAAATTATGCTAAGGCAGTTGGCCTTGACTCGTTTTCTTGGGTCGCATTAATCGATAAAGGGTCTACTGCACCAGAACTGATAAAAGAAATTGATTCCGCCGTTGCTTTAAAAAAAGAACAAGAAGAACGTGAAAGAGCAAAAAGGGAACACGACGAAGCCATTGCTGCTTTGAAAACTGAAACAATCAACAATAAAACGGTTGACACTGCGACAGGTGAAATCATCACGGAAAAAGCGCCAAAAACCAGCAAAAAACAACAAGAGAAAACAGTTACGTTAAGACTAACAGCAGAGCATCAAAAGTTAGTTGCTCTAAACAATTTTATTATTAATAACGGGATTCAAGTGGAAGTGATTGAATGAACCTAAACAATGTTTATTCTGCTGTTATTAAGAGTTTGAAAAACAACTCAATAACAGCAGTAATAAACGAAGCAATAAATATTGAACGATTAAAAACCATGTATTTTGATTATACAGGGCCAAGAGAAGTTGAAATAAGATTTATTGATCCGAGAAAATTTAGTGTTGCCCAACGTCGATTTATCTTTGCAATGCTAGAGGACATATTCTCTTTCACAGGGCAAGAAACGGAAGTGTTAAAGGAAATGTTCTATCTCAGGTTTGAAGCGTTACAAGGCTATGAAATTAGCCTCAGAAACGACTCAACGAACACAATGGACGATGCAACCATTTTAGCGAACATTATCTTGAATTTCATCTTTGAAAATAATATTCCTTTCAAAAAAGGGTACGACATTTTACCAGCAAATCAAGAATATTACTTTTATAAATGTATCACTAACCGAGTTTGTTGTATTTGTGGCAAAACTGGTGCAGATATTGACCATTTCGATAAAGCGCTAGGTCGACGCAAAAGAAAAAGCGTTGACCATACAGAATACACTTACGCTGGTTTATGTCGATGCCATCACACAGAAAAACACAACATTGGTATTACAGCATTTAAGAAAAAATATCATGTTAAAGGGATTAAATTAAATCAAGAAACAATAAAGAAATTGCATATTGGAGTTTAAATGGAAGGAGGGCATACGTTGTCAGATAAACAGAAAAAGCGTTATTACTGGCTTAAATTGAAAGAAAACTTTTTTGAAGAAGACACAATCGAATGGTTAGAAGAACAACCCAACGGAAAAGAGTACTGCTTAATATACCTAAAATTATGTTTGAAATCTTTAAAAACTGATGGGGTGTTAGTAAGGAACGTTGGCAGCATGTTAATCCCTTACGATGCCGAGACACTCGCTAGGGTCACAAATTCCACCGTCGACACTGTAAAAGTTGCGATGGATTTATTTAAGAAAATAGGACTAATACAGTTGCTCGATACTGGTGAAATATATATCAATCAACTTAATGAACTAGTTGGATCTGAGACAGAAGCAGCCAAACAAAAACGCTTGCAAAGGTCAAAGGTGGACAATGTCCCTAAATTGTCCTCTGAATGTCCTGAAAATGTCGCCCAGAGTATAGAGTTAGAGTATAGAGATAAGAGTATAGAGAAAGATAATAAAGAAGAGCCAAAGAAATCTCCTTGTAAATATTCTGACGAACATTTACGTCTTGCTCAAAAATTACAAAATAATTTAATCAATGATTTTCCGAGTGAAATGAAAAGAGTGAACATTGAAAAGTGGGCTGACACGTTTAGGCTAATCGAAGAACGAGATCAACAAACTATTGCAGCAATTGACTATGTTCTTGATTGGTTACCGACAAATTCATTCTGGTTTGGAAACATTAGAAGTGCTTCTAAGCTAAGAGCGCAGTTTGAAAAACTAAAATTTGAAATCAAGAATGAAAAAGAACGGGGCCAACAACGAACGACTTACCAACGTCAAAATGTTAGGACTGAAAATTTACCAGGATGGGCAAAAGAATCAAATAACCAGCAAGAAGAAAAGTTATCGCCAGAAGAGCAAGCGGAACTTGATAGACAAATAAAAGAATTCATGGAGGGGAAATGATGAACGAATTAGTTAAATTAGTAGAAGAATGGGCGAAAGAAAAGCATTTAGATAAAGCAGAGCCAGAAAAGCAAATGTTAAAAGTGATTGAGGAAGTCGGAGAAGTTGGCGCTGCATTGGCAAGAAATAATGAAAATGATCTAAGAGATGGTATAGGTGATGTGGTTGTGACGTTAATTATTCTCGCTATGCAAAATAACATGGACTTATACGAATGCTTAAATCAAGCATACAGCGAAATTAAAAATCGGCAAGGGGAAATGGTAAACGGAGTATTCGTCAAAGAATCCGATTTGTAAGGTTTGGGGTGGAAAGAGATAATGACAAAGTACCCAACACAAGAATTAAAAAACAAAAGAAAATTTCATGTGCAATTCATGAGTACAGAGGCAATGAAAAATATTTATGAGCTAGGATATCCCTTTGAATACTTCGAAGATAGTTGCCAATTTGCGATTGAAACGCCTGTAGGTGTCATTGATTACTTCGGGATAAATGGCACTTGGGTTGTCCGCAAAGGACAAGACCGAGGGAAAGGCATACGAAAATTGAAGCAGTACATTAAAAACAGAGTAGGTGATCACGTGGAAAAAGTAAAAGTAGTGAAATGTAGTGGATATCTGGATAAAGACGGTAACATCACTAATCAAATTAAGCAGGCGATGCATTTTACAGACGATGAATTAGCGAATCTTGCTGCAGAAGTGGCAGGTGGAAAGGTCGTAAACGTTGTAATTCCACCAGAAAAGCCAAAACAATTACTTGAAAAAGTGAAAGAAGAATCATTTCAAGAAAAACCTAAAAAGAAAACCAAGAGCAATCAATCTTGGATGAAGAAGAAATAATTTGTTGTTTTTTGTAACGTGATTTAACCGTAGCTAGATTTTAAAACTAGTTTAGGGTAATTAATCATAAATGATTTAAAACGCCTTAAATCGAAAAATAAAGCGGTAAATTGTGAGGTAAAAAAATGAAATTAACTAGTGTGACATTTAAGCCGTCGGCTGAACGTTTTCCGCCAATTGTGGCAATAGATTTAGACCAATTAACACCAGAGGAATACGTGACACTTAGAAATTTGGGGTATGACACGCAACTTTCCAAAATTACAAAAAGGACCTTTGAAGAGTTGGAAGGCCATTTGGGAATTCGAGGAGACGTTGCAAAGAAAAATGGATTTTATGTATTAATCAAATAATCAGAAAGGAGTGGAGTTTGTGGCCACAGTAAAGAATTCTTTACTCCTTTGAAATTATGATAGTATGGGCACTATTTGATAGTGGGAACGGATGTTATAAGCGTTCTGCACAAAAGTTTGAAGATATAGAAATATACAGCATAGGTTTGGATATTGAAAATAAGAATGACCATTTTATTCATCTGAATTTAGCGGACTATTCTTATATGTTTAATGATAATAAATTATTCAAAGTTTTAGACAAATTACCAAAGCCAGATTTAATCATTGCAAGCCAACCATGTGAAAGCTGGTCAGTAGCTAGTGCAATGAAAAATGGTAATGCTTGTTGGAAAAGAGAAGATGTAACAGATAATTTATTTGCACCACAGATATTACCAAGCCCGTTTACTATAAGAACCACAATAGATTACGAAGATACTAATTATGTTTATGAAAGGCAATTTTTAAAAAGAGTGAATGGAGAGTTAACGGTTTTTAATACTATAAAAATTATAAAAAAGTACCAACCAAAATATTTCATCATTGAGAACCCCGCTAGTGGCAAAATTTGGGAATATATCGAAGATGTCTTGAATTTTAAACTGCCATTTAAAAATTTAACCAGGTATAACAATTATGATTATCCATTACAGAAGCCCACGAAATTTGCTAGTAATATCCATTTGGGATTGAAAAATAAAGTTATTAAACAAGAAATTGCTTGGGGGAATTTTTCCAAAAGCTATAATGAACGATCAAATATTCCAGAAAAATTAGTGGATGACATATTTAAAAAGGTTCTAGAGAAAAAATAAATAGAAAGGAGTGGAGTTTGCGGCCGCATAAAAAGCTTTTTGCTCCTTTAAAAACGATGAAACTAACAACAGAAAAAATAAATGAATTGCTAGGTGTTGATGATGCCTACAAAGCGCCAGAAGCGCTCATGAATATATTACTAAGTCGCGATAAACGAGAAATCGTGTTTAACAAATTTTTAGAAATAGAAAAAGATTTAACTTTCGATTGGTTTCACGAATATTTTCAAGACGAACATGCTGATCGGAAAGTTAAGAAGCAAGATTTTACGCCAAATTCAATTGGGGAAGTGATTGCAAAAATCGTAGGGCCTGGAAGTGGGTTGACACATGAAGTAGCTTCTGGGACAGGTGGAATGATCATACAAAAATGGCGAGCAGACAGACTATCTATTGGTTTTTTTGAATATAAACCATCAATGACTTTTTACGATTTAGAGGAGTTATCTGATAGAACCATTCCGTTCCTGCTGTTCAATCTTGCTATTCGTGGGATGAATGCCACCGTAGTCCACGGTGATTCGCTAGACAGAAAAATAAAACAGATTTACTTTTTACAAAATTCAAAAGATGATTCGTTGGCTTTTAGCGATGTAAATGTTATGCCGCACAGCGATGTGGTCACAAGAGAGTTTCAAGTCAGAGAATGGCTGGAAGAAGCTATTGATCACATCGAAAGTCCCAGCGTGTTAGGAGGAGAAAACGAATGAGCAAACGTCCCAGACTTTTTGCTGGCTATTTTTTAGAATGGATTGAAACTTACAAAGTCGGTGCAATTAGAGATATCTCAGTTAGTAAATATTATATAGCCCACAAACACCTTACTGAAATTTGCCCTGATTTAACGATAGATAAATTAGATAGAAAGGCTTATCAAAGCATCCTTAATGAATACGCTCTGACACATGAGCGGCAGACAACAATGGATTTTCATCACCAAATTGGCAGCTGTGTAAGAGATATGTATCACGAAGGACTAATTAAACGTGATCCAACCTACAAAGCGATTATCAAAGGAATACCGCCGAGACCAAAAAAGAAAAAATTCCTGCAAAAAGGCGAACTACAAAAGCTGTTGAGATCACTAGAACTTGGCGAAGGGATAAATATGGATTGGTTCATTTTACTGGTTGCAAAAACAGGAATGCGCTTTGCGGAAGCCATTGCGTTAACACCAGCTGATTTTGATTGGACCAGAAATACCGTCAGCATTAATAAAACATTGAACTACAAAAATTCTACAATGTTTTTTCAGGATACGAAAAACAAAAGTTCTGTTAGAACGATAAGCATCGATTGGCAAATAGTTGGTCAGTTTAAACCGCTCATTGAAAATTTACCTCAAGATGAATTGATTTTTGTAAATCGAGATGAAAAGACAGGCAAATATAAACGAATTTTCAATTCAACATACAATTCCCACCTGATCAGAAAATGCAAAGAATCAGGAATCACTGTCATCACAATGCACGGACTTAGACATACACATGCAAGTATTTTACTCGCTGACGGGGTGTCAACTCATAGCATAGCTAAACGTCTAGGACATTCAAGCGTGACTACTACTCAAGAAACATATATGCATATCATTGATGAATTACAGAGTAAGGATGATGAAAAGATTCTTGGTGCATTGATGCAACTTTCCTAGTGTGGTGATTTCATGTATAGAAAATGGACAGAAGACGAACTAGTGTATTTAGAATATTTTGTTTTTGAAAACGATACTCAGCTAATTGAAGCTTCTAAGCACTTAAATAGAAGCACCAATGCGATTAGAAAAAAATTGTGCAAAATGCGAAAAGAAGATAATTTTAGATGCTACATGCACCGTCTATGGTCTGAAAAAGAGGATGAGTTCTTAAAAAAGCACTATTTATCTATGAAAAATAAGTATATAGCTGATAGGTTAAATCGTACAGTTGGAGCTGTTGAGTTTAGGGCTAAAAAATTAGGGCTGACAAAGCACAAGAAGATTAAAGAGCTAGATACAGAAATCCGACGTTTGATTGACGAAGATTACTACCTCAGCCAAATATGCACAAAATTAAACATTAAGATGTCGTCTCTAATCGCACATTGCCAACGTGAAAAAATCCCTTATAAAAAAATGCCTAGAACTGAGTATAAAAACTATGGTAACCACGTTTGGAATGTGCAAGATAAAGTGAGATTCCAAGAATATTTAAGCAAACAAGAGTTGAAAGCGAGTGAAGAAGATGATTCCAAAGTTTAGAGCATATTCAGTAAAAGAAAACATAATGTATTATCCAGATGAAGATAAAAATGTAGAATGGACTATTGATGATGATACAGGATTTATAGCGCCTCTTATCAATCTAGAAAATGGCATGTGGGGAATGATTGATAAATATGTTCTCATGCAATCAACAGGGTTGAAAGACAAGAACGGCGTTGAATTTTTTGAGGGTGATATTGGATGGGATGACCATCAAGAAGTGCACGGACAAGTAATTTTTGAAAATGGTGCATTTAAATACGAGTGGGAAAATATATCTGAGGATTTATTTGAAGCTACCGACGATATTGAGATTGTTGGGAATATCCATGAAAATCCAGAACTATTGGAGGGAAATTAAATGCATGAACTAATAAAAGAAATTGAACGTCAATTAGAAATGGATCGCATTGAAGAAGGAAATATGTCTGCAGAAGATGTTTTATACATCGTAAAAGGGTTTAAAAGACCATATCTAAACGAAAATCAGCAGATTGTGCTTGATTGGTTGAAAGAATCATGCAAATTAAACGGATTACGTGAAGTTATCGAAATTATGGGGTTTCTATCAACTACTGGTGGAAAAATGAAGTATAAGCAAGTAGCTTATGCATATGGTGACTTAAATGATGATGAATTGAAGCATGTCTTACAAGCGTTTAGCCAGTGGTCTATTGAACAGGAGGAAGCGAAATGAGATATTCAAGTGTTAAGCGTTTGTATGAAGTCTTTAATTTTGAAAATAGAACTTTTAGAGATTTTTGCTGGCACTTATATGAAAACAGAGTTATTACAATTTCTGAATGTGCAAAATTTATCAGAATGGAGGAAGCAAATGGCTAAGAATGAATTGATTGAGAAGTGGGAAAGCAAGGAAGGTGCGCCCTCATATGAAATAAGCTCCTTTCCAGTTAATCCATCTTTAAAAGGAATGTATATTGCAGGTTATGGCGTTGCTCGAAAGGAAATTCTAAACGATTTAAAACAACTAGACGAACCGAAAAAAGTCATATTTTCACATGAAGAGAAATTCGTGGCAGATTGGCTTGATGGTTTAAAGGGTAGAATTAGTGATAAAAAACTAAGCTCTGGTGCTGCATTTATGGTATTCGTTGGTCAACAGTTAGAATGCTTATATTATAACGAATATACATTGATAACTGACGATGTTGAGGGTTGGCTTTTACATCCAGAAAATAAAGTAAAACTATTGAATGCGATTGATAACGGCTACGAAGTCTAGAAAGAGCAATTGTACTATGTGAGTTTTGGTTTATGAAAAGAGATTTAATTGAAGTGGAGGATAAGCAATGCTAAGTTATCCAGAAGTTTATATCTTAGGCCGTCAAGTAGACGGCGTGTATGTTGAGTACCTGCATGGAGCAGAGCAAGCCGATTTATTTTTCGATTATACAATTGCTCGTGATGAAAGAAATCATATGAATAAAACCAATACAAAAGATGGCGAATGGAGAATTTAAAAATACGGGAGGCCAATTACATTGGAGTTTTAACTTATTGCAACTTTTTTACAATAACTAGCTGATTTTTTGCAAACAAAAAGCCAGCCGACCAATGGCTGACTAATGTGGTAGTTAGCACTTTTCCCAAGTAAAGTGCTAATAGTGCCAACAAATAAGGTTGACATTGTGTCTCTGGTGGAGACAGGAACTATCGATAACTGTTTTCCGCCAGTTATCATAGAAAAGGAGAAATTTATTTCAGAAATAAAATCCCCAAGAAAGTTAATATGATTATATCATGAGTAAATGTATTTGAAAATACTATCTCATAGTACGTATTGTAAAAAGTTTATTTAGTAGAAAATAAAAAAAGCCAGATTGCTCCGGCTGTGAGAAATATTTTCGACATAGTTATTATACCACAAAAGGAGCGATTCCACTTGATTCAATTGCTAAAAGAAGTAGATTTTCGACAAACAAAAGCGAATGCCAGAAATGTGTTGAAGAATTTTAGACGTTTAGAGCGAATAGCTGGTCGCTCTTTGATAGATTTAAAATCACCAATTATTACAGATATGCCTAAAAGCCAAAGTCATGGGAACAAAGCAGAAGATGCGCTAGTACAATTAGCAGATGCAGAAGCAGAAAGAGACGCAATTTTATCTGGGCTTATGGCATTAAGCCTAACTAGCAGACAAATTTTGCACTATAGTTTCTGTGTGCAGGACCATTACTCTAATTACAAGATTGCTAGAGAAGTCGGCTATTCCGAAAGAAGTATTCAAAGAATGAAATCAGAAGCTTTGATTGAATTCGCAGAAGCTTACCGCAATGGAAAAATAATTGCCTATAAATAAAATTTTGGCGGTTTTTTGGCGGAAAGTTGGCGGTTTTTATACGAATTTGAGTGCTAATATAGTAACATCGAAAGTCAAAGAAATGGACACATTACACAACACTTTCTGGTTTAGTCACCGTTTGATTTGACTTTCGATGGTCACTTGCAGACATACGTTCTCAATAAAATGAAGTGAGGTGAATAACCTCCTCTTTTTTCTACAAGTTTGCAAGGGATATATTTGGCGATTGCTAGCATATGCAAAAAAAGACAGACAGAAAGGAAGATTTATATGTTATTGCAAATTGATAAGTTTAATAAAAAAGAATTAGAAGGTAAAGAAGCAGCGAAACTTTTAGTGGACTATATCGGAGGGGTTTCAGGGACTTCTTGTGATAGTGACGCAGTTAAAGTTTTTAACAATAGTAACCCGATTGTCATTACATTTGGCAAGGAGCAAACAACTGCAATTAACCTGCCATATTACGAAGATTTTAAAATTGTTGCAGTATGGCTCTTAAATGATGAAGGTAAAACACTTCGTAAATTAATATAAAATAAGCAGTGTTCAATTTGCTTCGGCACTGGAATTGGTTGCTTTTAAGTAGCCATTTGCTACACTTTTTATACCTTTTTTATACACTTTATCTACACTTCATATACCTTCTAAACGGGTTATTATGATAGTGTCAAAAAAATAAGAAATGCGACACACTTACACAAATACATTAACGGAACGATTGCCTACTTATTTTTTTGTTTTGAGATTACAAGGAAGTAAAAAAATCTACTTTCTTCGTTTAGTCACTTGTGATCTCATTTAGATTCTCTCGCAAACCACCAATTATAAAACTAAAGAAGTGAGGTGAATTTCCTCTCTCTTTTTTCTACAGGTTTGCGAGAGTTAAGTTTAGTCACTGTGGCGGAATAGGTAGACGCTCGTACGTGAGATTAGACATTGGAACAACGTATAAGTTCGTATGTAGGGCTTTGGCCCATCGGATAAATCTAATCATGCAAGGTGCAAATCCTTGCCAGTGACATAATCATTTTAGCCGTGAAAGTCTGCGAAAGCTACGTCCTGATGGGAAAACATTCTGACGAGAGTGTGTAAAGGTTAATTTGATTTATTAGCAATTGCTAGAAGGTAGCTCCTTCTGGTATGGCGTGTAGCTCAATTGGTGAGAGCGGTTGATTTTTAATCAAGTACATGCAGGTTCGACTCCTGTCCCGCCAATAAGTGGCAAAACCACTTAAATAAATTAGGAAACGTCAATAGATGTTTCTTTCCTTCACGAGAGGCATCCGCTTGCGGGATGTCTCTTTTTACATACAAAAAAACCACCAGTGAAATTAATCATGGGTGGTTAGGTAGCTAGTACGATATGAGGAATTTCATGTGCAAGAAATTTTCTAAGGTATGTTGCTACCCGTGAATAAATTATAGCAAATCATTCATTAATTGTCTTGTCAGAAGCACATAAAAAACCGCTAGTGGTGACATACTAGCGGTTAGGTAGCAAATTATGTGTCTTTTCATTGAATTATGAATTACATAAGGTGTTGATTAAAAATAAAAGGAGTTGCTACCTAATAAAATTATAACAAATAAGAATGAAGAATAAAAGAGATTGCCTTGATGGCTTCTTTTTTTGTTTGGAGGGAATGAAGGATGGATAATTATTGGTACATATCTCTGAACCACCATTATCCGAAACCCATGAAAAACCAACATAAACGGGTAGTAATGTCGGTGCAGATTAAGAAAGACTATTCCATCATTGAGATGACACGAGAAGCTACACCACAAGAAATTGACTATTGCAAGTTGCTATATTGCGGTCATGGGTGTTGGAATGACAAGCATGTACAAGAGAATATAAGTAAATACAGATGAATTACAAAACGAACACAGATGGCGAGGTGGTGTAAAATGTATGTCTAGAGCTAGAAATCCAAATAGAGAAAAGGCAAAACATCTTTGGTTAGAATCTGAAGGAACAAAGAAATTAAAAGATATCGCAATTGAATTAGGTGTTACAGATTCCACTATTAGAAAATGGAAATCTCAAGATAAGTGGGACACTACAATGAAACGGAGCGCTCCGATTGAAACGGAACGTTACGATACGCTTAAAGGCAATAAAAATGCCCAAGGGAATAAAGGCGGTTCGCCCCCTAAGGGGAATAAGAACGCAGTTAAACACGGAATTTTTGCTAAGTGGATGCCGGAAGAGACAATAGAAATAATGGAGACCGTTTCCCAATCAGAACCGGCAGATATTCTTTGGAATAACATTATGATTCAATATACAGCCATTATCCGATCACAACAGATTATGTACGTCAATGATGTCGGAGATATCTCAAAAGAGGAGTCGGGTTGGTCATCTGGCGAAAGTGGAAGCAGTTCTACTATGCAAGTTCAATACGCGTGGGATAAACAAGCTAACTTTTTAGCCGCCCAATCTCGAGCAATGGGAACACTATCAAATTTAATTAAACAATTTGTAGCTATCGCAGACGAAGCCGATGAACGAAGAGCAAAATTAAGCTTGATAACTGCGAAGATGGAAAAAACACAAGCAGAAGCGAAAATACTTACGAATCAGGCCGATAAGTTAACTGCTGGAGGCAAAGCGAACGAATTGTTAGAAGCTTTGCTCAACGTTAAATCACGAGGTGTGAACAATGACAATTAATTTTAGTGATAAGCAAGCAGCGAATATTAATTTCAACACAAGCAAAGTGACCTTTGAATTAAACGAAGGTACTCCTCGTAGCGGAAAAACCACCAGTGATATATTTAAAATGGCAGACTTCTATTTACGCTCACCAGACCAGAACCATCTTGTGACTGCTTATAATCAAGAACAAGCTTTCCGAATGTTTATGGACGGTGACGGTTTAGGCTTAATGCATATCTTTGATGGTGTTTCAGATATTCGACATGATGAGCATGGGGACCATTTGCTTTTATATGCACCTAACGGAGAAAAAAAGATTTATTACAAAGGCGGCGGCAAAATCAATTCGGTTGGTGCTATTACGGGTATGTCGTTAGGCTCAGTTACTTTCTTAGAATTTAACTTGCTGCATAAAGATTTCATTAATGAGTGCTTTAGACGTACTTTTGCTGCAGAATGGCGCTATCATTTAGGCGAACAGAATCCGCCAGCACCGAATCACCCTAATTTAGAATTGTTAGAACGTTTTGAGAAATCAGGACGTTTTTTATTTCGTCATTGGACACCAGATGATAATCCAATCTTAAGTGAATCAAGAAAGCAGCAGTTATACGATGAGTTATCAAGTAGCGAATATCTTTTAGAACGTGACTGGTATGGTCATAGAGTGCTACCACAAGGTGTTATTTACTCGATGTTCGGTAAGAACAACAAGGCAACCGAAATAAAAGGAAACATCATTGAAACGTTTTTTACTGCTGATGGTGGCCAAGCTGATGCAACTACCTGTGCATTTTGGGTTGTCACCTTCTATGCTGGGAAATTTTATCTGTATCGTTTAGCAAACTACTATCATAGCGGAACGGATACGGGAGAAACAAAAGCGATGTCAATTTATGCAAAAGAGATTAAACAGTTTGTTGAGTGGTGTTATACAAAATGGAACCATTTGCCACACTGGAATTATTTCTTTGTCGATCCTGCCTGTAAAACGTTACGTTCTGAGCTTGACTTAATAGGGATTATTACAGATAAAGCTGATAACAATAGCTCCGATAAAGTTTCAAGTAATGGTTTAAAGATAGAGGTTGGAATAGAACGACTACAAAACACCATGATAAGTGGCCAATTTATAGTTTTAGAATGTGGAGAAGAATTTGACCACTATAATTTTGAAAAAGAAATCTCTATGTATGTGAGAAATGATAATGGATTGCCCGTAGATAAATATAATCATGCACTTGATGAAGCAAGGTATGGTAATAATTACTTTTATAAAACCTATATCGCCTAGAAAAGAGGTGTTTACATGTTTGACAAATTAAAAGCGATGTTCAGGATTGGAGGTGCAAAAATAGGTATGGTAGAAACACTTAATAGAATTACAGATCATCCAAAAATCGGAGTAAATACTGCTGAAATCGATAGAATAATAGACAACAAACGCATATATAAAAATAAGTTTCCTGATGTGAGCTACGTTAATAGTGATGGTATGCGTATGCACAGGGCTTTTCATTCATTAAATGTATCAAAAGTAGTTTCTCGCAAATTAGCTAAGCTAGTCTTTAATGACGGGTGTGCGATAAGCATTGATAATGATGAAGCGGACCAGTTTTTACAATCAGTTTTTAACGATAATAAGTTTCGTAAGAACTTTGGTGAAGAGCTGGAAGCAGGATATGCAATAGGAGGGCTTGTCCTACGTCCCTATGTAGATACAAAGACAAACAAAATAAAAATATCCTTTTGCCGAGCTGATACTTTTTACCCTTTACAGTCCAACACTAATGATATATCTGAAGCAGCTATTGCTACGATTACACAACAGAATGAAGGTAAGAAAAATGTTTATTACACACTTTTAGAATTTCATGAGTGGGAAAATAGCACTTACTATATCAGAAACGAATTGTATCGTTCAGAAGAACAATCTCAAACAGGTGTTAGGGTACCATTACCGACATTAGACAAGTACAAGGAACTAAAAGAGGAGACTGCTTTAGTCGGATTTACTCGACCATTATTTGTCTATATAAAACTAGCTGGAAAAAACAACATAGATATCGATAGTCCATTGAGTTTAGGTATTATTGACAACGCGAAGCGCCAATTGATTGATATTAACGAAAAATACGATGAATTTATGAATGAAGTTGAAGAAGCGAGAAGAAAAATATTAGCTTCAGATCATTTCTTCAAAGTTAGATATGATGAAAAAGGGAATCCTATAAAACGATTTGACAGTAAGACATCTGTATATCAACGGTTGAAATCAGACGATCCTTTTATTAGTGAATTTGTTCCTACGTTACGGTCACAGGAATTTATTGAGACAATCAATTTTATTTTACGAATTGTTGAATTACAAACCGGTTTTTCAAGTGGAACATTTAGCTTTGATGGACAATCAGTCAAAACAGCTACGGAAATCATCAGCGAAAATTCTGAGACTTTTTCTACCCGTTCAGATAATGTCTTAATTGTGGAAGAAGCATTAAAAGAATTAATTACAACTATATTCGAATTGGCCGCAGCATTTAATCTATTCAAATATTCAAAAGAACTAGGCATTAATATAGATTTTGATGACGGTGTTTTTCAATCTCAAGATGCCAAAGCTGATTATTACTCTAAATTAGTTACAGCTGGTCTTTCATCAAAACTAAGCGCTATTCAGAAATTAACGGGTGTGACTGAAAAAGAGGCCAAAAAAATAGTTTACGAGATTAGAGCAGAAACGTTAGAAATGGACTACCCAGAACAAGAAAGAATATCGGCGGAAAATGAACTAGGAGATGAGGAATAATGATTACGCCTCATCAATTAGATTTATGGTCCTCTAATATGTCACACCTCTACCAATCGTTAGAGGGCGAATTAATACGAATCATCGCTAAGCGTTTAAAAAACGGTAACGAGAATATTTTAGATTGGCAAAGAGAAAAGCTTCAAGAGTTACATTTGTTTAACAAAGAAACCGCAAAAGTCATTTCTCAAGTAACAGGAATTGCTGAATCTGAAATAGAGCGAATGTTTGAAAGTACCGGGCAAAAAATTGTAAAAGATATTGATAAAGAATTACCTTATGATCCAAAGCCTATGCCAACAGATTTAGACAATATTATGAAAGCCTATCACGACCAAGTGTGGTCTGATATTAACAACTATGTAAATCAAACGTTGTTATCCACTAACTTCGGTTATGGAACAGCCACCAGCCAAATGTACAATGAAATCATTAATAAGACAGTCGCTGCATTTAACAGCGGGTTATTTACATTTGACGAAGCGTTAGAACGTACTATACAAAGTTGGGCACAGAAAGGGATTAAGTCAACATTTGTAGATAAAGGCGGTCATACGTGGAGCTTGGAACGTTACGTTCGAACCGTTTTAAAGTCTACATTAGGTAACACCTATGATAAGTTACGAAAAGACCGTATGAGCGAGTATGACGTTCACACGGTACTGGTCACTAGCCATATGGGGGCTAGAAAAGCTTGTTCTAAGATTCAAGGACACGTTGCCGATTTACGTGAATCTGTTTCAAGTAATGAAAAGTATAAGAGTATTTACGACCCTTATTGGGGCGCAGAATATGGAACTGCTGGCGGGCATAGAGGGATTAACTGCAATCATTTACACATTCCTTTTATCCCTGGTATCAATACAAATAATCAACCTAAAATTGATGCAAAGGAAAATGAAAAAGTTGCTGAATTGACGAAACGTCAACGGCAATTAGAGCGCCAAGTAGTCAAATTTAAAAAGAATCAAATGGTTTCCGAAGCATTAGATCATACTGACAATGCCAAGCAATGGAAACAGAAAGTAAGAGCAAACCAAGCGAAACTACGAGAACTAGTAGATTCTAATGAGTATTTAGGCAGAAATTATGCCCGTGAAAAAGTTTACACCCCGGTTAATACGTTGCTAAAAGATTTTCGCTATGACGATTTTTAGAGAGAAGAAGTGGGATTTTATGATTTATAAAATAAAAAAAGAGGTGTTTCTATGCTAATAAAATTTATCGCCATTGTGATTGGATTGCCAGTCATTGGTTTATCACTAGCAATCACTATCGCTTTTATTAGATATGGGTTTCGCGTGAATATGGAGACAAAGGAAGATCCTTACGATCGATTAGATGCCGATTACGAAGAATATTTAAAAAGAGAAGAAAACAGGTCTAACTATCGTTAGGCTTTTTATTTTATACCTAGACCTGCTCGGAAGTCTCAAAAAGACGGCTCACAGTGGGAGTTGCCACTCAAAAAACACTTAGGAGGAACAGATTTATGAAAAAAGAGGATTTAATCGCATTAGGCATTGAGGAAGAAACAGCGAAGGCTATCATGGCTTTACATGGTAAGACGGTCACGCAACTAAATGCGCAAGTTGCTACTGCAGAGAGTGAACGTGACAGCGCTAAGCAAGAACTAGAAGCTAACCAAGAAGAATTGACGGCCTTAAAAGAATCAGCACAAGGAAACGATGATTTAACGCAAAAATTAGCTGATTTACAAACAAAGTTTGATGAGGCGAAAAATAATTCTGAAAAACAGTTAGCTGAACAACAAAAAGATTTCGCAATTAAATTAGCATTAAAAGAAGCGAATGCGCTTGATGAAGAAATCTTACTTGGTCAACTAGATAAAGACACTATTAAAGTTGTCGACGGTAATTTACAAGGTTTTGAAGAACAATTAAAGGGACTACAAGAAAATAAAGCCTTTTTGTTTCAAACCGATAAAGACCCAGCTTCAACGCCGCAAATCGTTAACCCTGGAAATCCTAAAAATGATAAAGGAAACACAGACGTGTTTGCAGCAGCAGTTGAAAAATATATTTAAGAAGGAGAAATAAATTATGTCAATCAAATATTACACTAAACAATATGCAGGTATTTTGCCAGAACTGTTTGCTAAAAAAGCAGTATTTTTACGTGCTTTCGGAGGTACTTTACAGACAAAAGACGGAGTCTCTCAAAACGATACATTTCTAGATTTGAAAGTTACAGATACGGACGTTGTTATTCAAGCATATTCGACAGATGAAAATGTAGGATTTGGAACAGGGACAGGCAGCTCAAGCCGTTTTGGTAAACGTAAAGAAGTTAAATCAGTCAATAAACAAGTTAAATATGAAGCGCCACTTTCAATTCATGAAGGTGTCGATCAGTTTACTGTAAATGATATTCCTGATCAAGTTGTAGCAGAGCGCTTAGCTTTGCATGCTGTTGCCTGGGCGCAACATGTGGATAACTTGTTAGGCAAAGCATTATCTGACAATGCAAGTGAAGAACTAACCACTACATTAGATGAAGCTGGTATTACAAAACTATTTTCTAATGCTCATAAGAAATTTGTTAATAACAATGTTTCTCAAAACGTTGCATGGGTTGCCTATGTTAATTCAGACGTTTACGACTTATTAATTGATTCAAAACTTGCAACAACTTCTAAAAATTCATCCGCTAATGTTGATGAACAAACTTTATACAAATTTAAAGGGTTTGTTTTAGAAGAGTTACCAGATGAAAAATTTCAACCAAATGAGGTAGCAATTTTTTCAGCTGATAACGTAGGTGTAGCTGGCGTAGGTATTCAAGTAGCACGTGCTATGGATTCAGAAGATTTCGCAGGCACAGCGTTACAAGCGGCAGGTAAGTATGGCAAATATATCCCTGAAAAAAATGCTAAAGCGATTATTAAAGGTGTTGCCCCAAAAGTGTAGCCCCGAAAGTTGGTAAACTAACGCCGACAACAAGCGGGGTAGTTATTGAAATGGAAGAAGGAGCTTAGTCTCCTTCTTTTTTTAGGAGGAATCTAAGATGTCCTATATTGATTTTGAAGAGTTTAAAGAGCTTACAGGCGCCACAGATGAATATAAAGATAACTTTGAAAAATATTTAGTAAAAGCCGCCGCAGCGATTGATAACGTAACGAATTACTTTTATCAGTTCAATGATATAATGAAAGATTCTAGGCAATTTAGAGTGAAACAGTTTAAACTCGCTCTGTGTGCACAAATAATGTATTTTGTCGATGTTGGTGCGGATACGTATGAAAGTATCAACAATGCCCCTCAAAGCTTTTCAGCAGGCCGTACGAGTATTTCTAATGCCAGTCGCTACAATCCTTCTGGAAATAACGAAAGTAAGTCGTTAACTGCCGAAGACGTTTATTTGTATCTGGAAGGTACAGGTTTGTTATATCGAGGTGTTTCGTCATGCTAATGCCAAAGCCACCCAAAAAATTCTTAGTTGATTCCTTTGAGTATAAAGAGTACTTAGGGGAGGGCGATTGGAACAAGCCAGTATACAAGGAACCGATCCTTATTGAGTATTGCCGAATTGACAGAGGAAGCCAATATACTTTTTCATCAAGTGGCAAACAATTGCTTTATAACGGATTGATTTTCTGTTATCACGAATTGACTACGCCTTTGCCTGAGTTCAAAGAACAATCAGTAGTTATTTACGATGACAAAGAACACGTAATCACTAAAGTTGATACCGTAATTGAAGCCTATTCGAATGATGTCTACTCGTATGAGATTGAGGTAGTCTGATGGGGATTAAGGTGAATTTAAGCGGTGTAAGAACCAAAGTAAGCCCTGAGGCAATGAGACGAGGCAGATATGCGCTGGGTAATCAAGCGATGGCAGATATGAATCAATTTGTACCACGAAAAAATAATAGTTTAAGGCAAAGCGCTCATTTATCAAGTGAAGGTGAAAAGATTATTTATGGTACAAAATATGCGAAACGCCAATTTTATCTAAATGGAAAAAAATATACTACGCCTGGGACTGGACCACGGTGGGATTTAAAAGCAAAAGGTGCTTATATGAATTCGTGGGAACGTGCCTTTTTGAAAGGAGCGGGTATTAAATAATGGATTTTCTTGATTGTTTAAACGAAAGGATAAATCAGATTCCAAATTTGCCGTTAAATATCCGGAAAGGATACCTTTCAGCGCTAGAAAGCTTAGTGATTTACCCATTACCGGGCGGTAAGGTAGAAACCGAATATTATGACGGAATCAAAGACGAGTTGTTAAACTATGAAATTGCCATGAAATCAAAAGACGGTGCTAAGATAGAGCGGACATTATGGCTACTATCGGATGTTTTAGAAAACATTGAAGAACTACCAAGTAAAGATAGCTCTTTTGAGTATAACAATTTAACAATAACGAACAGACCTTTCATCAATGAAGCAGATGAACAAGGTTGGTTCGTTTTTTTATTAGATTTTCAAGCAAAATTAACCACATTCAAGGGGGAAAAATAATGTTATTAAAAATGGATATCCAAATGTTTGCACGTGAAAAAAATGCGAAACGTGAACACTATATCGCTGAATATACACCAGGGAAAGAAACAGCTCCTACAGAAGATACGGAATGGTTACGACTAGCTAAATATATCTCTACCATTGGTGACGATTCAGACGAAGAAACAGACGACACAGGTTTTTATGACGGTGATGGTACACCTGAAACAACGGTGGTATCAGTATCTGGTACGTATACACCAGAAGGCATGTACGATGCAGAAGACCCAGCACAACAATTAATTGCAAGTAAAAAATACAAATTAGGTGACGGCCGTAAAATCTGGCATAAAGTCGTACAAACCAATGGTGATGTTTATATTGGACGTGCAACAGTTACAGGCATTAAGGCAGGTTCTGGCGATGCGACAGCATACGAAGAATTCGGCTGCTCAATTAAATTTGACACGTTGCCAGAAATCAGCCCAAAAGCGTAGCCCCAGTAGTCGACAAAATAACGCCGACTACAACTGGGGTCATCATAGATATGAAAGAAGGAATCTAACATGGCGAGAGAATATATCGTTTATAAAGGTGAGGAAGTCGTTGTTCCGGCTAGTCCAAGCCCTTTAGAAATTATAGGCATTGAGCCCAATACGGATGTTCCAGCAGGAACGTACCAAGTAGGGTTTGTAGACGGTGGAGAGAAAGTAGATGTACCGGCATTTAAGACGTTACCGATTGCTGTAACTGGCTTAGAGTTTTCTCCTAAAACATCAACAGCAGATGCGGGTACTGCAGGTAGCCGACAAATCACAGCAACTGTCTTGCCTGAAAATGCAACCAACAAAAAAGCAACCTATGAGATTACGCCTGAAACAGAAGGTCTTGCTGTCTCTGAAACAGGAAATATTACTTGGACAGAAGCGGTACCGGCTGGTGTTTATACCACAACAGGAACAACAGAGGATGGTAAAAAAACAGCTCAACACACCTTAACATTGAATAATCAATCATAAATACGAAAATAAAGGGCAGCTATTTGGCTGTCCTTTTCTTATGGAGGTAATTAAATGAAAGCATTAGAAATTAACGTAAAACGCACAGGTTTCCCAGTCATTTTAGCAGGACATGAATTTTTCTTTGATAGTTCACCAGAACATTTAATCGAGGTACAAAAAAACTATGAAGCGTTTGAAAAAGAAGTAGATTCGATTGAAGGACCCAATGAAGACGATGCAGATAGCTTGGACTTAGAGCCGTACAAAGAGTTGTTAGCAAAAGGGTATGACGTCATGTTAGGCGAAGGGACATTCGATACGTTGTATGCGGATATTCCAGACATCAACGCATGGCTAAACGCTTTCTTTGATTTATACAACGGGATTGCCGATCAATTGGACGAATTCAAAGAGGAACAAACTAAAAATTCCCAACGCTTAAAACAGAAGTACTTGAAAAAAGTTAGTAAGAAAGGGTGAGCGCAATGCGGTTAAACGATCCGCTGCCCTCTTTTTTTGAGTTTGAAGAGAAAGAGTATCCTCTAAATCTTGCTTTTGATCGTGTGTTGGATGTTTTCGACGTGCTGTCTGATGACGGGATGAATCTTCCAGACAAGGTAGAGACTTGTATAAAGATTTTAGTTGGTGATGTAGGACTAGATATTGTATCTCAATTTGAGATGTTCAGAGAACTATACGATACCTATCTCGTCTTTGGTAAAAAATCAGAAGTGGTAACCGATGAATTAGGAAATGTTATGCCGATGAAACCAGTCAGTAAAGATATGGACATTGTATTAGATGCAAAATACATTTATGCCTCTTTTCGACAAATAGGTATCAATTTATTTGAGGAACAGGGCCGTTTGTCTTGGGAAGAATTTCAAGTATTGCTAGAATCGTTGCCAGATGACACACCTATTCAAAAAATTAAAAGTATCCGTAACTGGAAACCGCAAAAAGGAGAAAGTACTGAACACAAGGAACAAATGAGAGAACTTCAAAGGCGTTATGCATTACCAAATTACGTAAGGGAGGAGGAAGAAGATGGCTGATGGAAGTGTAGTAATTGATGTCGACGTGAATGGGAAGGACGTCACAGGGCTAAATAATCAATTAGACCAATTGGAAGGCAAGTCCGCCAAAGCAAGTCGAGGCATTGGAGACATGGTCAAAGCGATGGGGCTCGTTAAGTTGGGCAGTGCAGCATTTGATGTTTTAAAAGGCTCAATTGAAGGAGCAGTTACACGTTTTGACAAGTTGAACCAGTTTCCTAAAGTTTTAACAGCTATGGGAGCTAGTACAGATGATGCTACCCGTGCAACGAATAAGTTGAAAGAAGGAATTGATGGGCTACCAACGAAATTGCAAGATGTGAGTGACACTACGCAACAAATGTATAGTGTTTTTAAAGATGCCGATTTAGCGGCTGACAGTACACTTGCTTTAAACAATGCTTTACTTGCTAGTGGTTCTAGTGGCGAAAAAGCACAACGTGGGACAGAGCAATACATGAAAATCTTACGTACGGGGAAAGTTGAACTTGATTCCTATACGACTTTACAAGAAACCATGGGTTTTGGCTTAGATAAGTTAGCAGAAAAATTTGGCTTTACAGGCAAATCTGCGCAACAAGATTTGTACAAAGCCTTACAAAGTGGTCAGGTTACCGTTGAACAGTTCAACCAAGGGTTAATTGATATTCAAGATGGCTTAGGCGGAACAAAAGAAGTCGCTCGAAAAACTACAGAAGGGATAGCTACCTCTTTTTCAAACTTAAAAAACTCTATAACCAATGGAATGGCAAATGTGTTAACTAAATTTGATGAGATCGTAACGAAAGTTTCTGGAAAAAGTATTGCAGCTAATCTGAATAGCTTAAAAGGCATTGTAAATAATACATTTTCAGCGATTACAAAATCCATGGACGGCTTAATTCCTGTTATTGATTCAATAAAAAAAGCTTTTGCTGATAATCAATCAATAATAAAAATCTTTTCTGATACATTCGATCAAGCTTTTAAAATAATAGGATTTATTGTATATGACGTAATAAATATTCTTCAACGATTTTGGGGAGAGATATCGAAAAGTAGTGAAAGTTCAAGTTTAATTGATATCTTATCAAATGTGTTTACTACCTTGAAAGATGTTGTGTTAGATGTATTAGAAAATATTCAATACTTTTTTGATATTCTAGGTTCTGTTGATGTTCCTGAAAAATTAGGAGCTGCATTTAATAATTTAAAAGATATTTTGTTCGATTCTGTTGAAGCAGTTTCCAATTTCTTTGGTAGTTTTAATCTAGGAGAAACAAGTACTTCTATTACTGAGACTTTGATAGATACTGTTCTATTGCTAGTAGATACTTTTTTTAAAGTAACCGAAAAAGCTAAAGATTTTATCAAATGGATTGATAGCGGATCGACTGCATCAGATGTTTTTAAAGGGGTAATAGTGGCATTAGGTGTCGCTATATCTGGCGTTGTTCTGTATTACAAAGCCTGGCAAACATATATCAATCTAGTAGTTAAAGCTCAGAAAGCTTGGAACTTAATTACTAAAATTGGAACAGGAATACAAACGGCGTTTAATGCGGTTATGTCTGTTAATCCAATTTTTTTAATAGTAGGAGCCATTGCAGCATTAGTTGCTGGATTAGTTTATTGGATAACCAAAACTAAGTCTGGTCAAAAAGCATGGAAAGCCTTCACAGACTGGCTTGTAAAGGCTTGGGAAGGTATGGTCGATTTCTTCAAAGGAGTTTGGGAAGGAATAACAGATATTTTTGATTCTGCAGTTAAAACGGTTAAAGAGCTCTGGAAGGGTACTCTGGATTTTTTCAAAAAGCTAGGGGAAGATATAACGTCTATCTTTAAATCTAGTATAGAAACAGTGAAAGATTTATGGAGCGGTGTAACAGAATTTTTCCAAAGTTTATTAGATGGAATTGTTTCGGCATTTAATACGTCTGTTGAATTTTTGAAAGGTATTTGGCAGTCTGCAGTTGATATATTTAACGCTATTTGGGAAACGATAGGGCCAACAGTGATGATTATTGTTGATGGCATTGTAGAACTCTGGAATAATTTCACAGAAACAATTACTGGTATATGGGAAGGAATTAAAACGACTGCGGAAGGCGTTTGGGAATTGATTAAATCTGTAATTATGGGCCCTATACTACTTTTGATTGATTTGATAACTGGTGATTGGGAACAATTAAAGGAAGACTTATCAATGATATGGGAAAGTATTAAAGAAGCCGGTAGTATGATCTGGGACGGCATACAACAGATAATTGGTTCATATGTTGAAGGCGTAGTCAATTTTGTAAAAACAGTTTGGGAAACTGGAAAAAACTTCTTAAGTGATATATGGGAAGGGATTAGCAATATAGCTTCTATTGTATGGGATGCAATTACCAGTACAATTTCAAATTTGGCACAAAGTGCGCTTGATGGTGCTAAAAACGCATGGAGTGGAGCGAAACAGTGGGCATCCGATACTTGGGAAAGTGTTAAGCAAACTTCTGCCGAAACATGGGACGGAATAAAAACGACAGTATCAGAATCTGCAAAGAACGCTCTAGAATGGGCTAAAAGCGCATGGAGTGGAGCGAAACAGTGGGCATTCGATACTTGGGAAGGTGTAAAACAAGCCACTGCAGAAAAATGGGAAAATACTAAATCAACAGTAGCCAATCTTGCAGATGCTACATTAAGAGGAATGGAAAGTGCTTGGAGTACAGCAAAAAGCATTGCATCAGATATATGGGAAGGTGTAAAAGAAACTGTAAAAGCTGCTATGGATTTTGATCTATTTGCGGCTGGTCGAGCAATTATGGAAAGTTTCACTGATGGGCTTAAACATGCATGGGAAGCGACGAAAGAGTTTGTCAGTGGTATTGGTGATTGGATACGAGAACATAAAGGGCCTATTAGTTACGATAGAAAACTTTTAATTCCAGCTGGTAAAGCGATTATGGGTGGTTTAAATGAAAGTTTACAAGCGAGTTTTAAATCTGTCCAAAAAACAATTAAGCCTATGGCTAATCAAATTGCGGATACACTTTCATTTGACAATGCTTTTTCAAATTTTAACTTTACTAGCCCCGAATTAGCATTAAACACTAATATGATGGGCGCTGCTAATTTAGGTAGCCAAATTGTAAACAATAGCAACCATGCAAAAACTTATAGTCCTACAATCAATATAAACATTGAACATGCAGATCTTTCTAATGAAAAATCAATTGAAGAAACTTCTCAACAATTGGCAACACTCACAGAACGACAAACAAGGGGGCGGTTATAATGGATTTAACGAATTATCCATATTTTCAATTTAGAGGAAAAAAATCGAATGAATTCTCTATGCGAATAAGAAACGAAATGATGTTTACTATTCCAGAGGCCGCTCTGCAGTTTACAGAAATTGACGGAAGAAATTCCGATGTCATATACGATAAAGGAAAATATAACGACATTGAGAAAGTCTTTCCGGTAAGACTTTATAAACAACCAGATACAACCATTGCTGCGCAGTTAAGGGATATAGCTGCGTGGCTTTATTTATCGAAAGATTATGCCCCACTTATTTTTAGTGAATACAGCGAGTACTATTATAAAGCGCTAGGCTACAGCAAAGTAGATGCAGCAGACAAAACAAGAAGTTGGTTAGATGTTGATTTTGTTTTTAAGTGCCAGCCGTTCGTTTTTCGTCTTGATGGTGATGATGAAAGAGATATAAAAAGTGGAGGTGGTATTAGGAATCCAGAAGCTTTTTCTAGTCTGCCAATTATAACTTTCAATAAAACTAGTAGTACACAAGATAGTAATATTTATATTAATGGCCAACAATTCAGGATTGCAAAAGAAGCTGGAACAGGAAAAATTACGCTAGATTGCGAAGAAGGCATTGCTTATAAAGATGGTGGCCTTAATATCACAAAATATTGCTTTTTAAATACAGATGGTTATAACCCAATCACTCTGCCCCCAGGCGAAAGCATTATCAATTATACCTATATCACTGATTTTAAAATTAAGCCAAAATGGAGGACTTTAGCCGTATGAGCACGATTATTTTACATGATAAGAAAAATAACAATTGGAACTCCCTAGGCATAGGTCCTTTACAAGATGCAATAAATCCTCTTTCTACAAGGGAACGTAATGGTATTTATGATATGACATTCCAGTATCCAGTGGTAGGGAATTTGTTTCATGAGCTGAAAGTAGGAAGATGGATAGTCGCTGACGCTGGACCGACATTGGTCGCTAAAAGTCAACGGTTTGAAATTGCACAAATTACAAAACCAATCAAAGGGATTGTCACTGTTTACTGTGAGCATTATCGCTATAAATTGTTGCGCACAATGGTAAAAATCGGTTCCAAATATTCTAATATTTCGGCACAAACAGCATTGAATCAATTAAGAAGTCAGATGGAGCCTAAAAGTGATTTTACTTTTTACAGTGATGTGGGGACTACATCTTCAATTGATTTTACAGACCCCGCAAAATATAAAAATGCGCAAGAAGTTTTAGGCGGTGTCGCTGGTTCAATTTTAGATAATTTCGGTGGGGAATATCTTTTTAATAATAATCAAGTTCGCTTGTTAGCAAAAGCCGGTACCGATACGAATGTAGTCATTGCCTACGGTAAAAATTTAACAGATATTAATCAAGAGGAATCCATTGAAAATACGTATACTTCAATATATGGCTGGGCTAAAATCGGTAATGGCGATGATGAAAAAGTAATCACTCTACCAGAAATATATATTGATAGTGACTATGTCAGTAATTATACGGAACGTAGAATACAAATGGTTGATTTTAGTGATAAAGAGCCAAAAGATGTTGAAGCTTTACGCGGCATGGTTAAATCGTTTATTAAGTCTAATAATGTGGGGATTCCTCGTGTGAGTATAAAAGCTAGTTATGTAGACTTAGCGAGTTCCGTCTCAGATGAACAACTTAAAAGCCTTGAGGTTGTAGATTTATGTGATTGGGTAACGGTTGCGTTTAATCAATTAAACATTAATACAACGGCACAAATTGTAAAAACTGTGTGGAATATTTCTTTAGATCAATATGAGTCAATCGAATTAGGTGAAGCGAGAACTGATTTTGCTAAAGTAATTGAAGACTCAAAAGAAAATATTAATGATTTGTCAGACAAAATAGATTGGCTTGAACAAGCGCAAAAAGAAGCATCTGATATTATCAAAAATCCAGGAAAAGGTCATGTGCTCATATATCCGTCGCTTGCAGATCCTCAAGAACTATTAATTATGGATACGACAAGAATAAATACTGCTAGAAAAGTCTGGCGATGGAATGTTGGAGGGCTGGGATTTAGCTCAACTGGATATAACGGTAACTATGAGTTAGCAATGACAAATAATGGGCTAATTGTTGCAGACAGGATGGCTACAGGAACATTGAGAGCTATTAACATTATAGGTGTGACAATTACAGGTAGTGACATTACAAGTGAAAGTGGCTATAACAAAATTATAATGTCAAAGGGAGCTATCAAGAACTACAATAATAATGTTTTAAAATCAACAATGGATGCTAACAAATTTTCAATATATGATTCTAGAGAAATTGAATTGATGCAACTAAACTCTGATGGTGTGCGATTTAACAAAGAAGGCACTTTAAATAAGTTAGGAGGTCTGGGTAGAGCATTTTCTACTTCTTTAGGCAAAGAAGAAATCCATATTTATTCTGAACCAGGAGTGTTAGCAAGTGTCGGAGCAAAAAAAGTCTCAGGGAACGATGTTGAGAGACACTTTACAGTTTTTGACGCAGGGGTTCAAATATCAAATTTAAACATGGGTGGAAGTTATGTTGGAGGGTCTGGAGAAATAAAAAATTCAACATTGGTAAATACTAGTGTTAGTACAAAATTTACAGTGAATAACAATGTTAACTTAGGATTTTACTCTAATTTAAACATGAATGGTTTTTCAATTCTAAATCAATCAGATGTTCGGCTAAAGGAGAATATAACAGATACGAAGATTGATGGTATCAAAGAAACCAAAAAGTTAAACTTTGTGGAATTTGATAGAAAGCAAAACTATAAAAGTAATAATCCAATAGAACAGCCTTCTAATAAAAGAGAACTTGGGCTAATTGCTCAATATTCACCATTTTTAAGTGTTAAACATAATGAAGACCACTATTTAAGTTTAGATATGAATAAACAAGTGATGCTTAACAGTTTAACTAATAAACAGCTTATTGAAAAAATTGAACAATTAGAAAAAAAAATAAACAAGCCTAACAAGAATAGAAGAAAATATCATAGAGGAGGGATTTGATGGCGAATAAGATATTAAATCTCGATTTTTCAAAGGATCCAATCATGCCACCGATTATTTATGGACGCGTCGGCGATGAAAAAATGCAAACAATTACTGTGAAAATTTCTCGACGAGATGAGATACCAGATTTATCGGGTGGAATCATTACCTTTGAGGGAGAACCTGCAGGCGGAAAAGTGAAAGTTTTTGATTCTGAAAACGTCTCTTCTAATAACGCTGAATTGCAAAAAGGAACATTTGAATACACGTTTCCTAGTGCAGCGTTTAGCGTAGAAGGGACGTACAAAAGGGCATATTTTTCGTTTCAAAAAGATGGGAAAAGAGATACTACGGGAGACTTTAAAATCATTGTTAAAGGAAATGCTGACATTGATGCCGGAGAAGCTGAAACAATTATTACTGAATACAATAAACTTGTAAAAGCTTTGAATGAAGCATATCAAGCTGCACTAAATAAAATGAATACTGATTATGATGATGTTGAAAAACGTATTGAAGCGATCAAGGTAGATTTAAATACGCTAAAAAAACAAATAACAGATATATTGGTGGATGCAGAAGGTCGCATTTCAGCCATTGGGAAGTCAGTAACAGATGAAGTTGATGCAGCACTTGAAAAGTTTAAAGAGGGAAACTTCTATACGAAACAGGAAGCTGATAATAGATTTTTAAGTAAAACGGAAAACCTTGACATTCAAAATAAAAAGTTAACTAATGATGATGGTTCAGGTCTACCTTTGCCAAAGGGAGTAACTTCATTTAAAGAATTATCAGGTTATGCTGGTTTTTATTATCTAGATGCTACAGTTGCGGGAACAATGACTGACAAAGCAGATTTGCCACCTGAATTTAAATATTCTGCTCTATATGTTTATCAACATGCCATTGCGGGCACTGCAGGATCTATGTATCAAGAAATTAGAATGAATTCGTTAGCAACACCTTTAATTGCATTTAGAACGACTTCTCCTAATTCTTCTCAAAATAGTCCGTTCAAAGTTTTGGCTACTACAGATAGTGTTGTTAATTTATCGAATAATCAAGAAATCGCAGGTGTAAAGAATTTTTCAGACGGACTACAAATATCAGGTAAGAATTTAACCGATTCTTTAATGGAAATGTTATTAAACGTAGGGAAAAAAATCTGGGAAGGCGCAGCCTATCTAAATGAGACTCAGTCTGTGAAACCAAGTATACCTTTAGACAAATGTTTTACAGGTTGGGTCGCATTGTACCAACCCTATGATAGTAATACGGGAAAAGCGCAGCCATGGGATTTGAATTATATGTTTATTCCCAAAACTCATGCGGTGGATTATTCGGGTGTGGCTATTGTTCATCATTTGGAGACTTTAAATGGTGCGAAATTCAATAAGTATATTTATGTAACAAATACAGAAATTAAAGGACATAAGAATAATGGAACTGCAGCGAAAGATTATGTGATTACAAAACTTTATTCTGTGTAATAAGAATATGAATAAGCCGTTTAGCGAAAGCTAGGCGGTTTTTATTATTGGAAGGTGGAACTTATGACGATGTTTGATTACTTTAGACATTTTTTAGAAACAGAAGACACGAAAATTTTATTCATTTTAGCATTAATTTGCACGGCGATGGTCATTGACTTTTTTACAGGAACCTTTGCGGCAAAAATCAACCCAGATATTGAATTTAAATCAAAAATAGGCATTAACGGCATTTTACGAAAACTAACGAGTATTTTCCTACTCGTATTTTTTATTCCATTGTCGGTTATTGTGCCCGGGGGTGCAGGAGTTGCTTTATTATACACGCTTTACCTTGGTTACTTATTAATGGAAATAAAATCCATCATGGAAAACTACCAAAAGATAGGCGGAAAAACGGATTTATTTCAGCGGTTTATTGACAGTTTTAAACCATCAGATAGAGAGGACGATGACAAATGACACTAACAGAAAAAGCGCAAGAGATCGTTTTGGTGTTAGAAAAAGAAGATCTTTCAAATCAAACAAAAAAAAGAATGGCTGTCGCAAAAATGAATGAGTGGGCATTGGCTACAAAAACAGAAGTAACAAATGAAGAAATCGAAAAAGAGATAGAAGGTGCTTACAATGGGCTTAAATAATCAATTGAGTGTGGAATGGTTCTTAGAGAGAGTCGGAAAAATAACCTATTCTATGGTTGGTTCTCGTAATGGAGCTGATGGAACAGCGGATTGTTCAGGATCAATGACGCAGTCTATTAAAGATTCTGGAGGAGTAAACTATGACTACTTGTATTCAACGGTAACACTAGGAAACTATTTAGATAAAAACGGGTATCAACGTATTTCGGTGAATCAAGATTGGCACGCACAAAAAGGAGATGTTGTTCTCATGAGTTGGGGAGCTGATATGTCTTCAAGCGGCGGAGCTGGCGGCCACGTTGGTGTCATGATGAACGCTACTGATTTTATTAGTTGTGATTATTGGACCGGAGGACAACCAGGAACAGCGATTACTCAGCATAATTGGGATGAGTATTATGCGGCTACCAAGCCAAATTACATTGAGGTTTGGCGATTTCAGAACAATCAACCCACTCCACCAGTTCCTCCAGCACCTAAGCCAACTAAGCGACGTTATGGATACCGAGTAGATGACTTACAGTTCGTGAACGGACTTTGGCAAGTAAGAAATGATGTGTTGGGACAGCCAGATTTTGACTGGACAGAAAACGGGATTAACGTTGCCTATATTGATAAAATCAATCCAGCAACAGGAGAGAATACACCGGATCAAGAATTAAAAGTCGGCGACTACTTTTCTTTTCAACCGTCATCCGTAGGGATTATTACCGAACAACACTCTTTGAATGGAAAAACAATTTCACATGTGCAATTCCCTGACGAGTTTATTTGGTTGTACACAGAAAGTGTTGAAAAATTAATTTATGGATAAAAAATTCTTGTCTGAAAGTAAAAATAATAGTATATTAGACCTACAATAAAGGAGTCATTCACTTAAACCGTCCTTGCCAAGGGACGGTTTTTGTTTTACAGAAAAAATCCTATATAGTATGATTTATTCAGTGATGACATTCACTATTGAATCTCAATTAATGGCAAAATCTCCCACCATCATACGACAGATTGTGGGCGATTTTGTTTTCAGGACCATTAGCTCAGTTGGTTAGAGCCAATCGCTCATAACGGTTAGGCCACAGGTTCGAGTCCTGTATGGTCCATAACGAAAGCCTCGCTCCTAGATAAGAGTGAGGCTTATTTTTTATGCATTTACTAAAGATTTTCTTACAAGCATTTTATCAATTACAAGTTGATTTCTTTTATTCAAATGACCATAGACAGCTAGTTCAGATTGTTCAGGTAACATTAGTAGCGTATTTGCCAGTTCGTATTTGGAGACGATACAGTTTATAGTTTCGTCCTGTGTTACTAATGAGAATCGAACTAGCATTTTTGGGTGCATACTTAACATTCTAATCTTTTCAACTACTCCTACATAATTAGTTTTCATGATATCGTCCTCCTATTGATCTTATTATACCGAATGTATGTTCTTATTGTCTATCATTTTACAAAACTGTAATATTTGACTACCATTTGAATACCATAATGGTGTGAAAAGTTGTGGAACATTTGTAGTTGAATAAAACATAAACGGCTTTGTATCAGCGTTTATTTGTGTTTTAGTGAGTAATTTGTACTTGTGATTTATTTCTTGTTAAAATACTAAAAAAATGAAAGCTTGGAACGAAGGTCGTTTAGACAACAGGTTCCAAGCTTTCGCTTTTAAAAAAGATAAATTGGGATTAATTCTGTTACAAAAAACTCTTTTTTACTATTGGGCATATTCAATTACAGATAACTTGTGCTATGCTAGAATAAAAAGTGCAGTCGCTATAAGGAGTAGGTTATGAAATCAATTGTCGAAAAGTTAAACTTAACGAAGTATCAGCAACTAGTTATTTTAAATAGACCACAGGGAGAGTATCTATCTGAATTTGCTTCAGCCGCGCAGCAATTACCCTCAGAACCAGTTGAGCTGATTTTTGCATTTGTGAAAACGATGGCGGAATTTCAAGAGATTGTTTCAATGGTGATTGAAGGTCAACATTTAGTAGAAAATGGGTTGTTATATGTGGCTTATCCGAAAAAAGGCAATAAAATGTATCCAACCTTTGTCCACCGAGATGAAATTTTTCCAACATTACAAGTAAACGAGACAGATGGGTATATTAAAGGCTCAACCTTAAAATTTAATCGCATGGTTAGTTTAGATGAGACTTTTACGGTTGTCGGCATGAAGAATGTTCTTAAAAAGCCAGCGAAGAATCAGACCAGTTCTGCTGTTGGGGATTATGTTCAATATTTACCAGAAATTGAAGCGTTGGTACAAACAGAACCAGCTGCTGCAGCGACATTCGCTGCATTAACGCCTGGTTATCAAAAAGAGTGGGCGCGGTATGTATTTAGTGCAAAGCGAGCGGAGACACGGAAAAAGCGGCAAACTGAAATGTTAGTCATTTTAAAAGAAGGCTATAAAACCAAAGCTCTTTATCAGCAAAGGAAGAAATAATGGGGCAGTCAATTGAAACAGTTACAGCATACATCGAAACAGTCGAACCAAAATGGCGAATTGCTTATCAGCAAGTATTAGACGCCGTTTCGCAAAATTTGCCAGCAGGATTTGAATTAACAATGCAATATGGCATGCCAACCTTTGTTGTGCCGCTTTCAGTATTTCCAGAAGGCTATCTCAACCGTGGTGATGAGCCGTTACCATTTATCAGCTTAGGCGCTACTAAAAGGCAAGTAGCTTTATATCACATGGGATTAATGGGAAATGAAGCCGTCCGAAGTTGGTTTCAAGAAGCCTATCAGGAACAAGTGTCAACAAAGCTAAACATGGGGAAAAGTTGTCTTCGCTTCACTAATCCTAAGCGAATACCCTATGAACTAATTGGCGAATTAGTAACAAAAATCACGCTTGAAGAATGGCTGCAACAGTATCAACACTACCAAAAGAAAAAGAAGAATTATTAGGAGGAACCACATGTTATTAGGATCACACGTTAGTATGAGTGGCAAGAAAATGCTATTAGGCTCTGCCGAGGAAGCGGCTAGTTATGGCTCAACAACCTTTATGATTTATACAGGTGCGCCACAAAACACGCGCCGGAAACCGATTGAAGAAATGAATATTGAAGCTGGGCAAGCGTTTATGAAGGAACACAATTTAAGTAATATCGTCGTTCATGCCCCGTATATTATTAATTTAGGCAATACAATTAAAACGGAAAATTTCGGTTTTGCCGTAGACTTTTTGCGACAAGAAATTGAGCGAGCACAAGCGTTGGGAGCAACGCAAATCACGTTACACCCAGGTGCGCATGTTGGCGCAGGTCCAGAAGCCGGCATTAAACAAATTGTTAAAGGTCTAAACGAAGTCTTGTGGAAAGAGCAAATCCCTCAAATCGCTTTAGAAACAATGGCTGGTAAAGGAACCGAAATCGGCCGTACGTTTGACGAACTAGCTGCGATTATTGACGGAGTTACGCTAAATGATAAGCTTTCTGTCACTCTGGATACTTGCCACATTAATGATGCAGGGTATAATGTAAAAGATGATTTTGATGGCGTATTAGTTGAATTTGATAAAATTATCGGATTGGATCGTTTAAAAGTTATTCATGTGAATGATTCTAAAAATCCTATGGGCTCACATAAAGATCGTCATGCCAATATTGGCTTTGGCACTATTGGTTTTGAAGCTTTAAACGGTGTGGTTCACCATGAAAAATTAACTGCTTTACCAAAAATTTTAGAAACACCTTATGTCGGAGAAGACAAAAAAAATAAAAAGGCCCCTTACGGCTTTGAAATTGCGATGTTAAAAAATCAAACATTTGATCCAGAATTATTAGAAAAAATTCAAGGACAAAACTAAAGCAACAATCGCTCTTAAAGGTCCTATTGACATTTAAGAGCGTATATTTTTGACTTTTAATCACTATTTTGCAAAAAAAATCAGACTTTTTTCATTATTTAAGAGAAATCCCGCAAAAAGAACTTTTCTTTTTTTGCTATTTCTAGTAAAATAATTCATTGAGAGCAAAACTATACGGAGAGGAGAGAGTTTCAATGGCAACAGGTTGGGTAGTATTAATCGCAGTAATCGCTTTATTAGTAGGCGCTGCAGGGGGCTTTTTCCTTGCACGCAAATATATGCAAGATTATTTCAAAAAAAATCCTCCCGTTAATGAGGATATGTTACGCATGATGATGGCATCAATGGGTCAAAAACCGTCAGAGAAAAAGGTTAGACAAATGATGCAACAAATGAAAAACCAAGGAAAATAGTAAAGGTTATTCAGGTAATCATGAATAAGTGTAAAAACGGGCTGATTTTCAGTCCGTTTTTTTGTTGTTTTGCGGGAGAATAGGATAATCTAGGAGGAAAAGAGCGAAACGTTTAATCAAAAACAACAATAACGAAGAAACCTTCTAGCTCGAAAGTAGTCTTCGTAGAACAACAAAGTAAAAGGAGGGACAACTGAATGTCCATATTCAAAAAATTAGGCTGGTTTTTTAAGCAAGAGAAAAAAAGTTATATTATTGGGGTTTTCTCATTAATGATGGTCGCTCTTGTTCAATTAGTCCCGCCCAAAGTTATTGGCGTCGTTGTAGATGAAATCGTTAACAAAGAAATTCGCTTAACGAAAATTATTGTGTGGGTTGCACTCTTGATTGGTGCTGGGCTTGCCCAATATCTTTTTCGCTATATTTGGCGGATGCATATTTGGGGGAGTGCCGCTCGTTTGGAAAAAGAGCTACGGACTCAATTATTTCATCATTTCACAAAAATGGATAGCATCTTTTATCAGAAATATCGGACAGGTGACTTGATGGCGCATGCAACCAATGATTTAAATGCCATCCAAAATGTGGCTGGAGCTGGGATTTTAACGTTTGCCGACTCTGTGATTACGGGAGGAACAACGATTATCGCAATGGTTCTATTTGTCGATTGGCGCTTAACATTAATTGCTTTATTACCGCTGCCTTTATTAGCCGTCACTTCACGAGTTCTAGGTTCTAAGTTGCATGATGCCTTTCGAGATTCACAAGCTGCTTTTTCAGCGATTAATGATAAAACACAAGAAAGTATCACTGGAATTAAAGTCATTAAAACATTTGGGCAAGAAAAAGAAGATCTTGCTGATTTTACAGAGAAAATTGATGATGCTATCGTCAAAAATAAACGAACGAACTTTTTAGATGCACTGTTTGATCCGTTTATTACGCTGATTATTGGTGTTTCTTATGTTTTGACAATTATTATTGGTGGTCGTTTCATCATGGAAGGAACGATTAGTTTAGGTCAGTTGGTCTCTTTCATTGCCTATATTGGGATGCTAGTTTGGCCAATGTTTGCGATTGGGCGCTTATTTAATGTGTTAGAACGTGGGAATGCTAGTTACGATCGTGTGAACGAATTATTACATGAAAAAACGCATATTATCGAACGAAAAGATGCCATCAAAACAATGGCGCAAGGGACAATTTCAATGAAGATTGATTCTTTTTCTTATCCAAAAGAAGAGGCAGTGGCATTGGAAAACATCCAATTTTCGTTGCAAGAAGGAGAAACCTTGGGGATTGTTGGTAAAACAGGCGCTGGTAAAACCACTATTTTGAAGTTGTTGATGCGTGAATATGACCAATACCAAGGAACGATTTCCTTTGGAAAACATAACATTAAAAATTACACATTAGATGCATTGATGGGTGCAATGGGGTACGTGCCACAGGACCACTTTCTCTTTTCCATGACGGTACGAGATAACATTCGTTTTGCTAAACCAGACTTGGAACAAGCGGCAGTTGAACAAGCGGCAGCATTAGCATTTATTAACCAAGAAATTAAAGCATTCCCTGAAGGCTATGACACAATGGTTGGGGAACGTGGCGTTTCGCTTTCTGGAGGACAAAAACAACGGATTTCTATTGCACGGGCCTTGATTGTTGAACCAGAATTGTTAATTTTAGACGATGCCTTATCTGCAGTCGATGCGAAGACTGAAGAGGCGATTTTATCAAATCTAAAAGAAACGCGCCAAGAAAAAACCACTATCATTACAGCGCATCGTTTAAGTAGTGTCATGCATGCAAAAGAAATCTTAGTGTTGGATGAAGGGAAAATTATTGAACGGGGGACGCATCCAGAGTTACTGGCTCAGAAGGGTTGGTATCAGCGGATGTGGGAAAAACAGCAATTAGAAGCGAAAATTGAAGGGAGTGAGAGTTAATGGAAGAAAAGTATCAATCCGAATGGTCCAGAGAATTACCGATGAAAGAACAATTAACGATTGTTCAGCGTTTGTTTCGTTTTGCCAAACCGTTTCGACGCATGTTTTACACAGCTATTCTCTTTGCATTTGGCTTATCAATTATCAATATTCTTTTGCCTAGAGTCATTCAAGTTTTTATGGATAATTATTTAACGCCTAAAACTGCTACAATGCAAGTGATTCTAACTTTTGCTGCTATTTATTTCTTTGGTGTCATTGTCAAAAGTATTGTTTGGTTTTTCCAATGGTATTTGTATTCGATGGCTTCTTTAAAAACGTATCAATATATACGAGTGAAATTATTTGAAAAATTACACACTTTAGGTATGCGTTATTTTGATCAAACACCAGCGGGTTCGACGGTGTCTCGTGTTACAAATGACACAGAAACATTGTTTGAATTCTGGTATGTATTCCTAATGGTGATTACAGGAATTTTTGCCGTAATCTCGTCATTTTTTGCAATGTTTCAACTCAGTCCAGAAATTTCATTTTATTGTCTAATTTTCTTGCCAATTTTATTAGTTGTAATTTGGTATTACCAAAAATTTAGTTCAAAATTATATCGCAGTATGCGGGAAAAATTAAGTCAATTAAACACCAAACTAAATGAATACATCTCTGGTATGCAAATCATTCAACAATTTCGCCAAGAAAAGCGTTTGGAAAAAGAATTTGAGGAAACCAATGATGATTATTTAAAAACACGAGTAGCAATGATTCGTATGAATTCGTTATTATTAAGTCCTATCATTAATTTGTTGTATACGTTGGCGATTGCATTGGCCTTAACTATGTTTGGCATCGATGCTTTACATTCTCCTGTAGAAGCGGGGATGATTTATGCTTTTGTAACGTATGTCCAAGCTTTTTTTAATCCGATGACACAAATGATGGACTTCCTAAGTATCTTTACAGATGGGATTGTCGCAGGTAGTCGTATTTTAAAAATTATGGATACGGAAGAATTAACGCCGCAACAATCAGTAGGTGCGAATGGGGAAATTATTCGCGGGAAAATTGAATTTCGCAATGTTACTTTTTCTTATGACGGCAAAAACGAAGTATTGAAAAATATTAGCTTTGTCGCAAATCCCGGGGAAACCGTCGCTTTAGTCGGTCATACAGGAAGTGGTAAAAGTTCAATTATTAATGTACTCATGCGTTTCTATGAATTTTATGAAGGGCAGATTTTAATTGATGATCGTGACATTCGTGATTTTCCCATGACAGAATTACGGGAAAAGATGGGCTTAGTATTACAGGACGCTTTCATGTTTTATGGAGATATTGCTGGAAATATCCGTTTACTGAATCCAACTATCACAGATGAACAAATTAAACAGGCTGCGGAATTTGTTCAGGCGGATAAATTTATCCACACGTTACCCAATACCTATCATGCGAAAGTCATTGAACGAGGAGCTAGTTATTCTAGCGGACAACGTCAATTAATTTCGTTTGCACGAACGATTGTGACTGATCCCAAAATTTTAGTTTTAGATGAAGCAACCGCTAATATTGATACAGAAACAGAAGGATTGATTCAAGAAGGATTAGCCAAAATGCGTCAAGGGAGAACGACAATTGCGATTGCGCATCGCCTTTCGACGATTCGTGACGCAAACTTGATTTTAGTTTTAGACAAAGGGCAGATTGTAGAACGAGGAACGCACGAAACGTTACTGGCAGAAGGTGGCCTTTATGCGGATATGTATCAGTTACAAAGTACGGAAGTTTAACGTAACAACAGAAAGAGTTAAATAACCTAAACAAAGGCATTTAGTGTTAGGAAATTCCTAATTCTAGGTGTCTTTGTAGCTCTTTAAATTGCAAAAAAGAAGAGAAATGGTATGATATGAAGAGAGAAAAACAAACGAGGAAGTTAGGTGGAACTGTGAAGCCAGTTATAGTCAAAAATGTGCGAATAGGTGAAGGGAATCCCAAAATTGTGGTGCCCATTGTTGCTCCAACAGCCGAGGATATTTTGGCCGAAGCAACGGCGAGCCAAACACTAGATTGTGATTTGGTGGAATGGCGTTTAGACTATTATGAAAATGTCGCTGATTTTTCCGATGTATGTAATCTTTCACAACAAGTAATGGAACGGTTGGGGCAAAAACCGTTATTGTTAACTTTTCGTACACAAAAAGAAGGCGGCGAAATGGCTTTTTCTGAGGAAAATTATTTTGCTTTGTATCATGAATTAGTGAAAAAAGGTGCCTTGGATTTATTAGATATTGAATTATTTGCGAATCCGCTGGCGGCAGATACGTTAATTCACGAAGCTAAAAAGATGGGGATTAAAATTGTTCTCTGTAATCACGACTTTCAGAAAACACCGTCGCAAGAGGAGATTGTCGCGCGGTTACGCCAAATGCAAATGCGTCAGGCGGATATTTGTAAAATAGCTGTGATGCCACAAGATGCGACAGATGTACTTACGTTACTTTCAGCAACCAATGAAATGTACACCCATTATGCATCCGTCCCAATCGTTACTATGTCAATGGGACAGTTAGGGATGATTAGTCGCGTAACAGGTCAACTGTTCGGGTCGGCACTAACTTTTGGCTCAGCCCAGCAAGCGTCTGCACCAGGCCAACTATCCGTACAAGTATTAAGAAATTATTTAAAGACATTCGAACAAAACAAGTGATTCAGAAGGTGAAAAAAGTGGCAAAGAAAAAAACACAACAAAAAACGAATGCGATGCGCATGGTAGAACAACATAAAGTACCATATAAAGAATATGAATTCGCTTGGAGTGAAGATCATTTAAGTGCAGAAAGTGTCGCTGAAAGTTTAGGTATTGAAAAAGGACGAATTTTTAAAACCTTGGTTACAGTAGGTAATAAAACAGGTCCAGTCGTGGCTGTCATTCCTGGTAATCAAGAATTAGATTTGAAAAAATTAGCGAAAGCTAGTGGCAACAAAAAGGTAGAAATGCTTCACTTAAAAGATTTAGAAACAACCACAGGCTATATTCGTGGGGGCTGTTCACCAATTGGGATGAAAAAACAATTTCCCACCTATTTGGCTGAAGAAGCTCAACAATATTCTGCAATTATTGTTTCTGCAGGCAAACGTGGCATGCAAATTGAATTAGCTCCTGAAGCAATCCTTTCGCTAACCAATGGACAATTTGCGGAAATAACGACAAAAGAATAAGTGGCTATAAGAAGAAGTCGAGACAGAACCGTTTATCTGTTTTTAAACGTGGAGCAAAAATCACTTGGAATTTTTGCTCCACGTGTTTAATTATCAAATTAATAAAGGAAAAGCATTAAGTAAACAGTGCTACTTTTTATTGGAATAAAATTTTTGTAATGCTTGCCGTGCAAGCATATCGGCCGCTTTGTTTTGACTTTCAGGTAGCCATTTGATTAAGAGCAAAGGAAAATTCTTTTCTAGTTGTTGATATTCTGCTAAATAAGGCTGGTACTTTTCGTTTTTAGCATAGTTTTTTTCAATTGTTTGGACAACAATTTTACTATCTGAGTGGAGAAGAACGGTTTGTTGATTGTCTTCATTGGCAATCGCTTGTTTTAAAGCTTCAATCAGCACTTTAAATTCGGCTTCGTGATTACTAACAATGCCTAAAGGCACATGCAATTGTTGCCGCGATTGGTCGGTGAGGTAAACGATACCGCCGCCAGATTCACCTGGATTGCCTTTTGTTGCAGCATCTACATAAATTCTTAACATAAAATTACTCCTAATTTCTTTTTGTTCTTAAAAAAAGTATGTTACTATTATAACATATTTAAATTTAGCGGCGTTGATCCAGAAGTAGTGAGGGCACTTTATGAAAAAACAGAAATTCTATTGGCAGCCAGAATTAGCATCAACAATTATTTACTGGTCTTGCACATTTTGTATATTATTTATTAGTTTAATTTTAGCATTGGAAAATAATGGTCCTTACTTGATTAGTAATCTGGTGATGGTTCCATTTTTTGTGTTTGCTTATCTAGGAATTGCGCGGTCTTTTAACATGACAGAAACATCTTTAATTGTCAGAGATGTTTTATGGTTTCGCAAAAAAGCACTTCCGCTTTCTCAGATAGAAAAAGTAACCTACAATGAAAAAAGCATCGAAATTTTTTCCTCAGAATTTAAGGAAGGCTCAAAAGTCTTTTTAATGAAAAAGAAAACGATTCCGTTATTTCTTGAGGCACTTAAGATAAAAAAGCCTGAATTGAAGGTAGCAGAAGATCATTCTTTGGGCCTTCATAAAAAAGAAGAAAAAAACAAGAGTGAGTCATAAGTCGAAACGACTGGTGACCCACTCTCAAAATCTTAAAATAATCAGCTGAAACAAACGCTACGTTTACTTACTTTTTGGAGCAAAGCGTTGTTGGTTCAGCTTTTTTAGTTATCTATTTTTTTGACATGTGCTGCTTGTAGCCCACGATTGCCTTCCATTATCTCGAACTCTACAGATTGATTCTCATCAAGTGATTTGAATCCGTCACCTTCTATAGCAGTGAAGTGGACAAAAATCTCATCTTCTTCGTTGTAAACGATAAAACCATAACCTTTTCTGTTATCGAACCATTTGACAATTCCTTTTTGCATCCAATTCACGCTCCTTTTAGATTTGTAAAGACACTTTCATTATACGAGAAAAGGCTACCAAACGTCAATGGTTGGGTTGTTTAAAAAAGGTTATTCTAGCCATTCTATTCAATACAAGCTATAATTTAAAAGAAACAATGTGTCACAAAGACGATAAAGAATTGAAAAGGGGTCCGTTATGAAGACAGATATTAACATTGCACAAGCAGCAACATTAAAACCTATTCAAGAGATTGCCGAAACAATCGGTCTTTCAGAAGATTCGCTCGAACTTTATGGAAAATACAAAGCGAAAATAGATTTTCCAACGCTTCAATCCTTAGAAGCGCAACCAGAAGGTAAATTAATCCTCGTTACATCGATTAATCCAACACCAGCAGGAGAAGGAAAGTCAACCGTGACCATTGGTTTAGGAGATGCATTAAATCAAATCAATAAAAAAACAGTTATTGCCCTAAGAGAACCATCATTAGGTCCTGTGATGGGGATTAAAGGTGGCGCAACAGGTGGTGGTTACGCACAAGTATTACCAATGGAAGAAATTAATTTGCATTTTACTGGTGATATGCATGCGATTACGACAGCCAATAATGCCTTAGCTGCGTTACTAGATAATCATTTACAGCAAGGAAATGAATTAAAGATTGATTTTCGACGGGTGATTTGGAAACGGGCAGTGGATCTAAATGATCGTGCGCTCAGACAGGTCGTTGTTGGTTTAGGCGGTCCTTTCCAAGGTGTACCAAGAGAAGACGGTTTCGATATTACTGTGGCGAGCGAAATTATGGCGATTCTTTGTTTAGCGCAAAATTTAACGGACTTAAAAGAACGCTTAAGTCGGATTATTGTCGCCTATAATGACCAAAGAGAGCCGGTGACGGTTAAAGATTTAAACGTGGCAGGTGCCCTGACTTTATTATTAAAAGACGCCTTAAAACCTAATTTAGTTCAAACGATTGAAGGAACTCCAGCTTTTGTTCACGGTGGTCCTTTTGCCAATATCGCTCATGGATGTAACAGTATTTTAGCGACAAAAACAGCTTTGCATCTAGGGGATTATGTCGTAACAGAAGCAGGTTTTGGTGGCGACTTGGGTGGCGAAAAATTTTTAGATATTAAAGTACCTTCTTTAGGAAAAGCACCCGATGCCGTTGTGATTGTGGCAACGATTCGCGCGTTGAAAATGCATGGCGGTTTGGCGAAAGATCAGTTAGCAGAAGAAAATTTACCAGCGTTACAAAAAGGCTTTACCAACTTAGAAAAACATATTCAAAACATGCAACGTTATGATGTACCAGTAGTTGTTGCAATTAATGAATTTACACAGGATACAGAGAAGGAAATTCAACTGTTGAAAGAAGCCTGCCAAGCGTTAGGCGTGCCCGTCGAGTTAACAAGTGTTTGGGCGCAAGGTGGCGCAGGTGGCACGAATCTAGCGAAAACAGTAGTAGCAGAGATTGAAGCCAATACAAAGCAGTTTCAACCTTTATATAACCCTCGCCAAACAATTGAAGAAAAAATTCAAGCCATTGTACAAACGATTTACGGCGGGGAACAGGCGATTTTTTCTCCGAAAGCGCAAAAACAAATCGCAGATTTTACAAAAAATGGTTGGGATCAATTACCAATTTGCATGGCGAAGACACAGTATTCACTTTCTGACGATCCTCAAAAATTAGGACGGCCAGAAGGATTTACGATTACAATTCGTGAACTAGTTCCAAAAATCGGTGCAGGGTTTATCGTGGCGTTAACGGGTGACATTTTAACGATGCCTGGCTTGCCGAAAGTTCCTGCTGCGTTAAATATGGATGTGGACGAAACGGGTCAAGCGAGCGGTCTCTTTTAAAGCCGCTCTTTCCTGAGACCTATTTTTAGTATATACTTGAAAGTAGCTCAATAAAAAATAATGACGGAAATTTATTGCGTAGTTTATTATAAGGAGCAACGACTATGGGGGAACGAGCAGATACATTTTTAGCACACTTTAATCGCATTGAAAAGTGGATGAGAGAGAGACTGAACAATCCTGTCAATATGGGATTCAGTGAAATGACAAGACGTCTTTCCCGAAAAGAAAAAGGACAGATTGCTCAATTTGAAGAGGATTTGCTTCAAATGGCTCAGTTAAGAAATGCCATCGTTCATGAGCGAATTGCTGATGATTTTGTAATTGCAGAGCCAAACGAATGGGCAGTTCAACGAATTGAAACGATTGAACAAGCTTTAACAAAACCAGAAAAAGTAGTGCCTAAATTTGCGAAACGTGTTACAGCTTTTGAAATCACCACTTCTTTAGAAACGTTATTAACGATTATTGCAAAAAAACAATATTCCCAATTTCCGATTTATGAAAAAGGTGTATTTAAAGGATTAATCACGGTTCGAGGGATTGGTGTATGGTTTGCCATTGAGAGCACCAAAGGCGAAGTTCACATTGCCAACCGAACGGTGCGAGAATTGTTGGCATCAAATTATAAACGCAGCAACTATCAATTTGTTTCAATTGAAGCAACCGTTTTTGAAGTTGAACAAATGTTTCGGGAGCAGCCACGCTTAGAAGCTGTGCTTATTAGTAAAAGTGGCCATCCTAATGGTGAGTTAGTAGGCATTGTTCGACCAAGAGATTTAGCAAGTATTCATAGAGAAAAGGAATGACGCGATTGTTAGTAGTATATTTTTTAATCAGTGCCTTATTAGTAGGGCTTGACCAATGGAGCAAATATTTGACGGTCCAAAACATTTCTTTGGGTGAAACAAAAGAATTCATTCCTGGATTTTTGTCGCTGACCCATTTAAGAAATACCGGAGCCGCTTGGAGCTTATTAGAAGGAAAGATGATATTCTTTTATGTCATCACAGTAATTGTTAGTGTCGTGATTATTTATTTATTAATTAAGAATTATAAAAAAAGTATCTGGTATTCTGTAGGTTTATCTTTTGTCTTAGCAGGTGCCATTGGGAATTTTATTGATCGTGTACGTTTAGGCTACGTGGTGGACATGCTCCAAACGGATTTTATGAATTTTCCTATTTTTAATGTTGCAGATAGTACGTTAGTGGTCGGCGTTATTTGTATATTTATTTATTTGATTTTAGATGAAAAAGCAGCAAAGGAAGGCAAAAATGGAACAAATTAACGTAACGATTCAAACAGAAAAAGGCCGGATTGACAAAGTATTAAGTGAACATTTACCCAATCATTCCCGCTCGCAAATTCAACAATGGTTAAAAGAAAAACACGTAACAGTTAATGGTGAAACGGTCCGCGCAAATTACAAAGTTACAGCAGGCGATGAAATTGTTGTAACAATTCCTGAACCAGAAGCTCTAGATATGGTAGCAGAGGATATTCCTTTGACCATTGTTTATGAAGACAATGATGTGATTGTCGTCAACAAACCTCAAGGCATGGTTGTTCATCCTTCGGCAGGGCATCCCAAGGGTACATTAGTGAACGCGTTACTTCATCATGCGGATCACTTATCGGCGATTAATGATGTGGTGCGACCAGGAATTGTTCATCGAATTGATAAAGATACTTCGGGGCTATTGATGGTGGCTAAAAATGATCAAGCCCATGAATCATTAGCGAAACAGCTAAAAGAAAAAACATCGTTACGCAAATACGTTGCCTTGGTCCACGGTGTTATTCCTCACGATAAGGGAGAAATAAATGCGCCTATTGGTCGTTCCAAGGTTGACCGCAAAATGCAAGCGGTCATTGAAGGCGGTAAAGAAGCAGTCACGCATTTTACTGTTTTAGAGCGTTTTGATGCATTTACCTTAGTTGAATTACAACTAGAAACAGGCCGGACACATCAAATCCGTGTTCACATGAAATATATCGGTTATCCATTAGCTGGAGATCCATTATATGGACCGAAAAAAACATTGCCTGGCAATGGACAATTTTTACATGCGAAGTTATTAGGCTTTACACATCCTACTACAGGTGAACAATTAGTCTTTGAAGCACCTTTACCAGAAGTTTTTGAAAAAACTTTACACCAATTAAGAAATAATCATTGATTTTTTTCTGAAGAAGAGGTAAACTCTTTTTTAAGAAGAAAAATAACTAAATAACTGTAACCTTTAAGTTTAGTCCCGTGAGGCTAAGAAGGAATCATGCAAAAGAACACTAGGTGCGCTTAGTTAGTAAGTTGTGTGGGCTACATGGTACCCTTGTACCTTTTTAAACTGTAACCAACATCCTCCTATCCTCATACGGGTAGGAGGATTTTTTGTTGGAAAAAATAACAGGACAATTTCAATAAAAATCCACTTATTTTTCAGCTGCTCAATTGAAGGAAGAATCGCTGACCCCAAGACAGCGAGGACGTAGATAAAAAAGAAATGAGGAGGAAATTATTATGCCAAAGAAAGAAGTTGTTGACGCAGTCACAATGAAACGAGCGCTTACTCGAATCTCGTATGAAATTATTGAAAGAAACAAAGGAATTCAAGACATTGTTTTAGTAGGAATTAAAACGCGTGGGATATACATTGCACAACGTCTAGCCGAACGCTTAAAACAATTAGAAGATATTGACGTGCCAGTTGGTGAATTAGATATTACTTTGTATCGTGATGATGTGAAAGATATGGAGGAACCTGAATTACATTCTTCTGACGTACCAGTCTCAATTGAAGGTAAAGAAGTTATTTTAGTGGATGATGTCTTGTACACGGGCCGGACCATTCGTGCTGCGATGGACGCTGTTATGGATTTAGGTCGTCCGAGAAAAATCTCTTTAGCAGTCTTAGTAGATCGTGGGCATCGGGAACTACCGATTCGTGCCGATTATGTAGGAAAAAATATTCCAACATCAAAAACTGAGGAAATTATTGTGGAAATGGAAGAGCGTGACGGCGCAGATCGTATTATGATCAGTAAAGGAAACGAATAAAAAGGAGTGAACAACGTTGTCAGAAAAAGAATTTCGAAATGAGGATGCAGTCTTAGATATTAAAGACAGACCGCAAGCTTTTCACTGGGTTGGCCTAAGTTTACAACATTTATTTACGATGTTTGGTGCAACGGTTTTAGTACCAATCTTAGTAGGAATTGACCCAGGGATTGCGTTAGTCAGTTCAGGATTAGGAACAATGGTCTATCTGATTACTACAAAAGGAAAAATCCCCGCCTATCTTGGCAGTAGCTTTGCTTTTATTGCAGCGATGCAGATGTTAATGAAGAGTGATGGTTATCCAGCCATTGCCCAAGGTGCTATGACAACCGGCTTGGTATACCTAATCGTTTCATTAATCATTAAAAAAATTGGTTCCGACTGGTTGGATAAAATTTTACCGCCTATCGTTGTAGGACCTGTCGTGATGGTTATCGGTTTAGGCTTGGCAGCTAATGCCGCAAATAACGCAATGTATAACAACAACGTTTATGATTTTAAATATATTGCCGTAGCCTTAATTACTTTAGGCTTAACCATTTTTTACAACATGTTTTTCAAAGGCTTCCTAGGATTAATTCCAATTCTTTTGGGAATTGTCAGTGGGTACCTAGTCGCTTTAGCTTTCGGAATTATTGACTTAACCCCTATTAAAGAAGCTGCGTGGTTTGCTTTACCGAATTTTGAAGTACCTTTTGTTCAATACCAACCGAAATTGTATTTAAATGCCATTACAACAATGGCACCAATTGCTTTTGTAACAATGACAGAACATATTGGTCATTTAATGGTCTTGAATAAATTAACCAAGCGCAACTTTTTCCAAGACCCAGGCTTATCTAAAACTTTAATGGGAGATGGCTTAGCGCAAATTGTAGCAGGTTTTGTTGGTGGACCGCCAGTTACAAGTTATGGTGAAAATATCGGCGTGCTGGCAATTACAAGAGTACACAGTGTCTTCGTGATTGGTGGAGCCGCGGTGTTCGCTGTAGCTTTAGGCTTTGTTGGGAAATTAAGTGCCTTGATTCTAAGTATCCCAGGACCAGTTATTTCAGGAATTAGTTTCGTCTTGTTCGGTGTGATTGCCGCAAGTGGTTTGAAAATCTTAATCGATAATAAGATTAATTTTGATAAGAAAAAGAATTTATTGATTGCTTCAGTAATTTTAGTCATCGGCATTGGTGGCTTAGTCTTCAAAGTAGGAACCTTTGAATTGTCTTCAATGGCATTAGCAACCGTCTTAGGAATTGTTTTGAATTTAATTTTACCGGAAAACGCACGTAGCGAAGAACAGTAGGAGGACTGGACGAATGATTATTACATCTGAACGAATTAGTTTAAAACATCTTTTAACTGCAGAGGCTTTAACCGACCGTGAAGTCATGGGGTTAATCCGTCGCGCAGGAGAATTTAAACAGGGGGCAAAATGGCACCCAGAAGAACGTCAATATTTTGCAACAAACTTGTTTTTTGAAAATAGTACTCGAACACATAAAAGTTTTGAGGTAGCTGAGAAAAAATTAGGCTTAGAAGTGATTGAGTTTGAAGCAAGTAGAAGTTCTGTTCAAAAAGGAGAAACGTTATACGACACAGTACTAACGATGTCGGCAATTGGTGTAGATGTAGCAGTCATTCGTCATGGTAAAGAAAATTATTACGATGAATTGATTCAAAGTAAAACGATTCAATGTTCTATTATTAACGGTGGGGACGGGAGTGGACAACACCCTACACAATGTTTATTGGATCTGATGACTATTTATGAAGAATTTGGTGGATTTGAAGGCTTGAAAGTGGCGATTGTGGGAGATATTACACATTCTCGCGTTGCTAAATCAAATATGCAGTTATTAAACCGTTTAGGCGCTGAAATTTATTTTTCAGGTCCAGAAGAGTGGTACGATCATCAGTTTGATGTCTATGGACAATATGTGCCATTAGATGAAATTGTTGAAAAAGTCGATGTGATGATGTTGCTTCGCGTGCAGCACGAACGTCATGATGGTAAGGAAAGTTTTTCAAAAGAAGGCTATCATTTGGAATATGGTTTAACCAACGAACGGGCAACTCGTTTACAGAAACACGCAATTATTATGCATCCAGCGCCAGTCAATCGGGATGTTGAACTGGCAGATGAATTAGTGGAAAGTCTGCAATCAAGAATCGTCGCGCAAATGAGTAACGGAGTCTTTATGCGCATGGCAATTTTGGAAGCAATTTTACATGGAAAGGCCTAGGTGGAGAAATGAAGACGTTAATTAAGAATGGAAAAATCATCAAAAAAGAGAATCAATTGATTGAGGCAGCACTTTGGCTAGAAAATGGTGTGATTCACGCAATCGGAGAATCGTTTGACGAAGCAGATTTTGAGCAAGTGTTTGATGCGAAAGGGCAACTAATCACGCCAGGCTTGGTGGATGTGCATGTTCACTTTAGAGAACCAGGCTTTACGTATAAAGAAACGATTAAAACGGGTAGTAAAGCTGCTGCTCGCGGTGGTTTTACTACGGTTTGCGCAATGCCCAATTTGAATCCAGTACCAGATACGGCTGAAAAATTAAGTGAGGTTTACGACTTAATTCAAAAAGATGCAGTCGTGAAAGTTTTACAATATGCCCCCATTACAGAAGAGCTACGGAGTGAAGTTTTAACCAATCAGAAGGCCTTAAAAGAAGCGGGCGCCTTTGCATTTACGAATGATGGTGTTGGTGTCCAAACGGCAGGAACGATGTACTTAGCCATGAAAGAAGCGGCTGCATTAAATATGGCACTTGTTGCGCACACGGAAGATGAATCTTTATTATTTGGTGGTGTGATGCATGAAGGAGAAGTTTCTAAGAAATTAGGCCTACCAGGGATTTTAAGTGCAACGGAAGCTTCACAAATTGCTCGGGATATTACTTTAGCGAAAGAAACAGGCGTTCATTATCATGTTTGTCATGTTTCAACAGAAGAAAGCGTGCGCGTTATTCGGGATGCTAAAAAAGCAGGGATTCACGTAACAGCCGAAGTTTCGCCACACCATTTAATTTTAGTCGATGAGGATATTCCTGGTGACGAAGGGTTTTGGAAAATGAACCCACCATTACGTGGTTTAGCAGATCGACAAGCATTGATTGACGGCTTGTTAGATGGCACGATTGACTGTATTGCTACCGACCATGCGCCCCATGGTTTAGAAGAAAAACAACAATCATTTTTAAACGCACCTTTTGGTATTGTCGGTAGTGAAACGGCCTTCCAATTGATTTATACGAACTTTGTCGAAACAGGCATTTTCACATTAGAACAAGTGATTGATTGGATGGCAGTGAAACCGGCAGAAATTTTTGGATTAAACGCAGGAACACTAACAATTGGTGCACCAGCAGATATTGCAGTTTTTGACTTAGCAACAGCTGCACCAATTGATGCAGAAGCATTTGAATCAATGGCTGTCAATACACCATTTACAGGGTGGACAGTCAAAGGAAAGACACTTATGACATTTGTTGACGGAGCATTAGCTTGGTCGGAGGAGGCGCAGTAGGTTTGAAAAGGTTATTGATTTTAGAAGACGGAACAGTATTTGAAGGAAAAGCGTTTGGTGCAGAAGGCAATGTAGTAGGAGAAGTTGTTTTTACTACTGGCATGACAGGTTACCAAGAAGCAATTACTGACCAAAGTTTTAATGGACAAATGATTACTTTTACGTATCCATTAGTTGGAAATTACGGAGTCAACCGAGATGATTATGAATCCATTGCCCCAACCTGTAAAGGTGTCATTGTTAAAGAGCATGCGCGGGTTGCTTCAAATTGGCGTCAACAAATGACCTTGGATGAATTTTTAAAGCGCAAAGGGATTCCGGGAATTTCAGGAATTGATACGCGTGCGCTGACTCGTAAGTTACGATCAGCTGGAACAATGAAAGGGAGCATCATTGATGCCGTGGATGATTTGCCGCATGCGTTTGATCAATTAAAAGCGACAGTCATGCCGAAAAATCAAGTGGCACAAGTGTCTACCACTAAGCCTTATCCAAGTCCAGGTATTGGGCGTAATGTAGTCGTCGTTGATTTTGGGTTGAAACATAGTATTTTGCGAGAATTATCAAAACGGCAATGCAACTTAACCGTGTTGCCTTATAATACAACGGCCGAAGAGATTTTAGAATTAAGTCCCGATGGTGTCATGTTGACAAATGGGCCTGGAGATCCCAAAGATGTGCCTGAAGCTATTGAAATGATTCAAGAAATTCAAGGAAAAGTTCCAATTTTCGGCATCTGCTTAGGTCATCAGTTATTTTCATTAGCAAATGGTGCGGATACGTATAAGATGAAGTTTGGACATCGCGGTTTGAATCATCCTGTACGAGAAATTGCAACAGGACGCATTGATTTCACTTCACAAAATCACGGATATGCCGTGGATGAAGCAACAATTGATCCAGAAAAATTACTTGTGACCCACGTGGAAGTCAATGATGGAACGGTTGAAGGCGTGCGTCATCGAGATTATCCAGCTTTTACTGTGCAATATCACCCAGATGCGGCTCCAGGACCGCACGATGGTCTTCATTTATTTGACGAATTTATGGAATTAATGGATGCATGGAAGGAGCAAAACTAATGCCAAAACGAACGGACATCAAGAAAATCATGGTGATTGGTTCAGGACCAATCATTATTGGACAAGCAGCAGAATTTGACTATGCAGGCACACAAGCCTGTTTAGCGCTAAAAGAAGAAGGGTATGAAGTTGTCTTAGTAAACTCAAATCCAGCGACTATTATGACCGATAAGGAAATCGCGGATCATGTTTATATCGAACCGATTACTTTAGAATTTGTTTCAAGAATTTTGCGAAAAGAACGTCCTGATGCTCTTCTACCAACATTAGGTGGTCAAACTGGATTAAATATGGCGATGGAATTATCGGAATCAGGAATTTTAGATGAGCTAAATGTAGAATTGCTAGGAACAAAGCTCAGTGCGATTGACCAAGCGGAAGACCGTGATTTATTTAAACAATTGATGGAAGAATTAGAACAACCGATTCCAGAAAGTGAAATTGTCAATACGGTGGAACAAGCCGTGGCTTTTGCCAAACGAATTGGCTATCCAATTATCGTTCGTCCCGCATTTACTTTAGGTGGAACAGGCGGCGGCATGTGTGATACGGAAGAAGAACTCCGTCAGATTGCCGAAAACGGTCTGAAATTATCACCAGTTACACAATGTTTAATTGAAAAAAGTATTGCTGGTTTTAAAGAAATTGAATATGAAGTGATGCGTGATTCGGCCGATAATGCGATTGTGGTTTGTAACATGGAAAACTTTGATCCTGTCGGTATTCACACTGGGGATTCGATTGTTTTTGCTCCGAGTCAAACCTTATCAGATTATGAATACCAAATGTTGCGAGATGCGTCTTTGAAAATTATTCGTGCATTAAAAATTGAAGGTGGCTGTAATGTTCAATTAGCTTTGGACCCGCATAGCTTTAATTATTATGTGATTGAAGTGAATCCTCGTGTTTCTCGCTCATCTGCACTTGCTAGTAAAGCCACAGGGTATCCAATTGCGAAGTTAGCCGCAAAAATTGCTGTTGGTTTAACATTAGATGAAATGAAAAATCCAGTTACTGGAACCACTTATGCCGAATTTGAACCGGCTTTGGACTATGTTGTTTCCAAAATTCCTCGTTGGCCTTTTGACAAATTTGAAAAAGGTGCTCGAGAACTAGGAACGCAAATGAAAGCAACCGGGGAAGTCATGGCAATTGGCCGCAATATTGAAGAATCCTTATTAAAAGCAGTTCGTTCTTTAGAAATTGGTGCTTATCACAACGAGTTAGCAGAACTAAGTCATGTCAGTGATTTAGAATTAACGAAGAAAATGGTCCATGCGCAAGATGATCGATTGTTCTACTTATCAGAAGCCATTCGTAGAGGATATAGCATCGAAGAATTACAAAGTTTAACGAAAATTGATTTATTCTTCTTGGATAAACTTTTACACATTATCGAAATTGAAACGACCCTTGAAAGTCACGTGGACAACGTAGCTATCTTGAAAGAAGCCAAACAAAATGGCTTTTCTGATCGGAAAATCGCAGCACTTTGGGGACAAACAGAACAAGCCATCGCTGACTTCCGCAGAGCCAATCAAATTGTGCCCGTCTATAAAATGGTGGATACGTGTGCTGCAGAGTTTGAATCACACACGCCTTATTTTTATAGCACGTATGAAGTGGAAAACGAAAGCAATGTTTCGAAAAAGCCTTCTGTACTAGTATTAGGTTCTGGTCCCATTCGCATTGGTCAAGGGGTCGAGTTTGATTATGCAACGGTTCATTCTGTCAAAGCGATCCAAGCGGCTGGTTATGAGGCAATTATTATGAATAGTAATCCTGAAACAGTTTCAACAGATTTCTCTGTTTCTGATAAATTATACTTTGAGCCATTAACTTTAGAAGACGTCATGAATGTGATTGATTTAGAAAATCCGATTGGCGTGATCGTCCAATTTGGTGGACAAACAGCGATTAATTTAGCTGAGCCGCTCACAAAACAAGGCGTTAAAATTCTTGGAACAACGATTGAAGATTTAGATCGTGCGGAAAATCGTGATTTATTTGAACAAGCTTTGCAAGAGTTAGCGATTCCTCAACCACCAGGAGATACAGCCACAAGTGCAGAAGAAGCAGTCGTGATTGCTGATCGTATCGGCTATCCCGTTTTAGTGCGTCCAAGTTATGTTTTAGGTGGTCGTGCAATGGAAATTGTCGAAAATCAAAAGGATTTGGAAGATTATATGCGACATGCAGTCAAAGCTTCTCCAGAACATCCTGTCTTAGTTGATAGCTATTTATTGGGACAAGAATGTGAAGTTGATGCCATTTGTGATGGTGAAACAGTACTAATTCCAGGGATTATGGAACATATTGAACGAGCTGGCGTGCATTCTGGCGATTCAATGGCGGTTTATCCACCGCAGTATCTTTCTCAAGAAATTCAAGCAACGATTGCCGATTATACAAAAAAACTGGCACTTGGTTTAAACTGTGTAGGTATGATGAATATTCAATTTGTTATTCATGAAAATCGTGTTTATGTGATTGAAGTGAATCCTCGTGCGAGTCGAACAGTTCCTTTCTTAAGTAAAATCACAGGGATTCCGATGGCCCAAGTTGCTACAAAAGCGATTCTTGGTGAGAAACTGACTGACCTAGGATATCAAGATGGATTATATCCTGAAAGTAAACAAGTTCATGTGAAAGCCCCTGTATTCTCCTTTACGAAACTACAAAAAGTAGATACGTACTTAGGGCCTGAAATGAAATCAACTGGGGAAGTGATGGGTAGTGATTATTATTTAGAAAAAGCCTTGTATAAAGCCTTTGAAGCATCTGGCTTGCATTTGCCAAGTTATGGGGCTGTACTTTTCACCATTGCTGATGAAACAAAAGAAGAGGCGTTAGAAATTGCTAAGCGTTTTTCAGCAATTGGCTATAGTTTAGTCGCAACGGAAGGAACCGCTGACTTTTTAGCGAAGCATCAGTTGCCTGTTAAGAAAGTGACGAAAATTTCTAATCCTGAAGGGGAAACCGTGCTGGATGTCATTCGCAATGGGAATGCACAAGTGGTAATCAATACCATGGATAAAAATCGTTCCAGTGCCAACCAAGATGGGTTTTCAATCCGTCGGGAAGCAGTCGAACATGGGATTCCATTGTTTACCTCACTTGACACAGCAAATGCGATTTTAAAAGTTTTAGAATCAAGAGCCTTTACGACAGAAGCCATTTAAGCAAAAATCTGGAACAATCGTCTGAGGAGGACTGTTCCAGATTCTTTTACGAAGAAATAGAAAATCATTTATAGGGGAATCAGAGAATAAAGGAGTGAAGGATACTGATGCAGAGAAAGCAAGAAATGATGACCATTGTAGCTCAAAAACAGTTAGCGCCACGGATTTATCAGTTAGACTTACAAGGCGAGTTAGTGAAAGAGATGACACGACCTGGACAGTTTGTGCATATCAAGGTTCCGCGTGCAGATTTACTTTTGCGGCGACCGATTAGCATCAACCAAATTGATCATTCGAACGAAACCTGTCGTTTGATTTATCGAGTCGAAGGCGCTGGAACGGAAGTGTTTGCCACCATGAAGGCTGGTGAACAATTAGATATTTTAGGTCCTTTAGGAAACGGCTTTGATATAACTACCGTAGCAGCTGGTCAAACTGCTTTTATCGTTGGCGGAGGAATCGGGATTCCCCCATTGTATGAATTATCAAAGCAACTCAATGAAAAAGGCGTGAAAGTGATTCATTTTCTTGGTTATGCATCAAAAGAGGCTGCTTATTACCAACAAGAATTTATGGCATTAGGAGAAACACATTTTGCCACAGATGATGGCTCGTTTGGCGCTCATGGCAACGTGGGCCGTTTATTGTCAGAAGCGTTAGCAAAAGGACGGATCCCTGATGCAGTTTATGCTTGTGGTGCGAATGGTATGTTAAAAGCAATTGATTCTTTATTTCCAACACATCCACACGTTTACCTTTCTTTAGAAGAACGGATGGCCTGTGGAATTGGGGCTTGCTATGCCTGCGTTTGCCATAAAAAAGGAGACACTACTGGAGCAAAAAGTGTCAAGGTCTGTGATGAAGGTCCGATTTTTAAAGCAAGTGAGGTTATCTTATGATGAAAAATCCTTTAGCTGTTTCAATTCCAGGTTTAACATTAAAAAATCCAATTATTCCCGCCAGTGGTTGCTTTGGGTTCGGGGAAGAATATGCTAACTATTATGACCTTGATCAATTAGGTTCAATTATGATTAAGGCGACAACGCCCCAAGCACGATATGGAAATCCCACACCACGTGTAGCTGAAACACCCAGTGGTATGCTAAATGCCATTGGATTGCAGAATCCAGGCTTAGACGTGGTTATGCAAGAAAAATTACCAAAATTAGAAAAATACCCTAACTTACCGATTATCGCAAATGTTGCAGGTGCTTGCGAAGAGGACTATGTGGCTGTTTGCGCAAAAATTGGGCAAGCGCCTAACGTCAAGGCAATTGAACTGAATATTTCCTGTCCTAATGTGAAACATGGCGGCATAGCTTTTGGTACAGATCCAGACATTGCTTTTCAATTAACACAAGCAGTCAAAAAAGTCGCCTCTGTTCCGATTTATGTTAAACTATCACCAAACGTAACGGACATTGTGCCGATCGCCCAAGCAATTGAAGCAGGGGGCGCAGACGGTTTTTCTATGATTAATACATTGCTAGGGATGCGCATTGATTTAAAAACGAGAAAACCTATTTTAGCCAATCAAACTGGTGGACTATCTGGACCAGCCATTAAACCTGTTGCTATTCGCTTAATCCGACAAGTCGCCAGTGTTTCTCAGTTGCCAATTATTGGAATGGGCGGTGTTCAAACAGTGGACGATGTCTTGGAAATGTTCATGGCAGGTGCTAGCGCTGTCGGGGTTGGTACGGCCAACTTTACAGATCCATACATTTGTCCGAAGTTGATTGACGGATTACCTAAGCGAATGGAAGAGTTAGGCATTGAATCGTTGGAACAATTAATTAAAGAAGTGAGAGAGGGGCAGCAAAATGCACGATAGACCAATTATTGCGTTAGATTTTCCCACGCAAAAAGAAGTGGCTGTTTTTTTAGAAAAATTTCCTAAGGAAGAAGCCTTGTTTGTTAAAGTGGGGATGGAACTTTTTTACGCAGAAGGACCAGCGATTGTTCGCTGGCTTAAAGAACAAGGACACGATGTTTTCTTGGATTTAAAATTACATGATATTCCGAATACTGTGGAAAAAGCTATGACAAATTTAGCAAAATTAGGCGTTGCCATTACCAATGTCCATGCAGCAGGGGGCGTTCGAATGATGCAAGCAGCTAAGGAAGGTCTAATCAAAGGGACTCAGCCAGGCGCTAAGGTTCCTGAGTTAATTGCTGTAACCCAGTTGACTTCTACTAGTGAAGAAGAGATGCACCATGATCAATTAATCAACGTTCCTTTAGAGACAAGTGTCATTCATTATGCTAAATGTGCGGAAAAAGCGGGTCTGGATGGCGTGGTTTGTTCAGCATTAGAAGCACGTGGTATTCAAGAAGCAACCAAGCAAACGTTTATTTGCTTAACACCTGGTATTCGTCCAGCAGGAAGTGCAGTAGGTGACCAACAACGGGTCGTTACGCCGCAACATGCTCGCGAAATCGGGTCCACATATATCGTTGTTGGCCGACCTATTACCCAAGCAGAAAATCCTTATGAAGCCTATCAAGAAATCAAAAAAGACTGGAGCGGAAAGTAACATGACAAAAGTAGCAAAAAAGATTGCCAAAGATTTATTAGATATTGAAGCGGTATTTTTAAACCCTAATGAGCCTTTTACTTGGGCTAGTGGCATAAAAAGCCCGATTTATTGTGATAACCGTATCACGATGAGTTATCCTGCTGTGCGTAAAGAAATTGCAGAAGGCTTAGCGGCAAAAATTAAAGAGACTTTCCCAGAAGTCGAAGTGATTGCTGGGACAGCTACCGCAGGGATTCCACATGCGGCATGGGTAGCCGATATTTTAGGATTACCAATGGTTTATATCCGCAGTAAAGCCAAAGATCACGGCAAAGGGAATCAAATTGAAGGCCGAATTTCTGAAGGACAAAAAATGGTAGTTATCGAGGATTTAATTTCAACAGGCGGTAGCGTGTTAGAAGCGGCAGAAGCGGCGGAACGTGAAGGAGCAACGGTTTTAGGTGTTGCGGCAATCTTCACTTATGAGTTACCCAAAGGAACGGCAAATTTTGCAGATAAACAGATGACGTTACTAACGTTAACCAATTATTCAACTTTAATTGATGCTGCATTAGAAGCAAATTATATCGAAGAAAAAGATGTTACCTTATTACAAGAATGGAAAAAAGATCCTGAAAACTGGGGCAAATAACCGTTGAACTAAAGACGGTTATTGTCGTCTGATTTTTAGTGTCATTTTCAGTAACCAGATTTAACGGTAGGAGAACTTAGGTCATTTGCCGAGGAGCGTAATGATCTAAGTTCTTTTGTTTGACGTAGAAAAGATGTTAGGATAGAGTTTTAACATGAGTTTTACCTGATTACTATGTGGAAATGAAGGAAGAGTGTATGAAAAAAATAAAAAATATGGACGTTGAATGGAGCTATACAGGCAACGATGGACCAGAACATTGGCATACGCTATGTGACTGGTTTGCAGAAGGTGCTAAGTTTGCTTATCAATCGCCAATTGCTTTAGAAAAAGAAAGTGCTGAGACAGTAAATTCTCAGATTACGTTTCATTATAAAAAAGAAGAATTCACTGAAAAGGAATTCAAAAATACGTTTCATTTTGTACCACCAAATACGGAAAGTTACGTAATGTTTGAAAATGTTGCGTATCATTTAACCGATATCCATTTTCATATGCCTAGCGAACATTTGCTGTCGGGAAAGCAGTATCCGCTAGAATTCCATTTGGTTCATATGAATGATGCTGGCGAAAATTTAGTTGTCGGTTGCCTGTTTACCATCACAGAGGAAGAAAATCGTTTTTCAGAAGCGAATCATCCGATGGACTGGGAAAACGGCACGCACCAACAATGGTTTAATCCGTCAATCTTTTTACCAGAGGAGCGTCTACACTACCATTATGTAGGCTCGTTAACAACACCGCCAACTAAGGGTCCAGTGAAATGGTTTGTATTTGATACCATTCAAAAAATGGATCAAGCCTTTTTAAATAAGATCAAGGAAGGTATGTTGGCCTTTAACAATCGGCCCCTTCAGCCGTTGAATGGGCGTAAGATTTATTTTTCAAATGATTAGTGTGTGGAGGAAAAAGGGTTGAATATTCAACAAATGAAGTATGTTGCTGCCATAGCTAACAATGGGAGTTTTCGGGAAGCAGCCAAAAAACTATTTATTACACAACCTAGCTTGTCAAATAGTATTCGGGAATTAGAAGAAGAACTAGGGATTTCCCTCTTTTTACGTACCAATAAGGGTGCTTTTTTAACAGAAGAAGGAATGGTTTTTTTAGAACAAGCAGAGAAAGTTTTAGTTCAAATGGAGTTATTGGAAAATCGCTATCGTGAGACAGTGACCAGCGAACGATTCTCCATCTCTTCGCAACATTACGATTTTTTAGGTGAAGTAATTGCCAAAGTTCTTAAAAAGTATGGGGATCAATATAAAGATTTTCGTGTCTTTGAAACCACAACCTTAAAAGTAATTGAAGACGTCAAAGGATTTCACAGTGAGTTGGGGATTATTTATTTAAATGAACAAAATAGTGTCAGTATTGAACGGTATTTAGAACAAGCTAATCTAGCCTACGAGGTAATTAGTACTTTTAATACACACATTTTTTTAGGAAATCATCATCCTTTAGCCAAGCAAAAAGAAATTCATTTAGAGGAATTAGTTCCCTATCCACAAGTTCGCTTTAATCAAGAAGGAAGCAATTTTTCCTATTTTTCTGAAGATTTAGTTGAAATTCCTGAACAGGAATCGGTCATTCATACTACGGATCGTGGAACTTTAATGAATTTGTTGGTAGAAACCAATGCTTATGCTTCTGGTTCAGGTGTCGTAACGGGTTTTACGAAGAAAGAAATTCGGTTAGTACCATTGGCGCCAGCCTTGGAAAATCGTATTTGTTTACTCTTTCCCAAAAATCGGGAAATCAGTCCGATTGGTCGCTACTTTATCAAAGAACTAAAAGCGTTGTTTAAAAAAGAGGTAGATACCAAAACGTTTAGCACTAAGGAATAAAAAGAAGAGGTCGGGACAGAAGTGTTTAACTCCGAGAAATAAGAAGGAATTTCCGAAA